>ERZ1673751.777-NODE-777-length-28646-cov-6.008954_pt1 | contig 28646 bp, 25 predicted proteins | sample MGYA00580202_ERZ1673751 | MGnify/ENA primary metagenome ERZ1673751 (study PRJEB41218, sample SAMN15661780) | gut metagenome | host: Homo sapiens | place: Canada: London | collected 2015-08-20/2019-03-30 | study: EMG produced TPA metagenomics assembly of... | reverse complement strand
GGACTGATTATGAGAACAACACGTTCCGCATTTCTGGATATTTTGAATAAGGATTATATTAAAACAGCAAAAGCAAAGGGCTTAAAGCAGAGTGTTGTATTGTATAAGCATGTTATGAGAAATGCAGCAACCAATATTGTTACAGTTATCGGTCAGGGATTCGGACAGCTGATTGCAGGTACGGCAGTATTGGAAACCATGTTTAATATTCCGGGAATGGGACAGCTGATTGTTGATTCTGTTTTAAAAAGGGATTACGGAGTCATTCAGGGAGCAATTTTATTAATCAGTGTATTTTATGTTTTAGTAAATCTTCTGGTTGATATTTCATATGGATTCTTAGACCCGCGAATCAGAACAGGAAAGTAGGAAGGAGGAGTATCCTATGGAGGAAAATCATATTTCATCATTAAGTCAGGCAAAGCAGGCGGTCAGGGAAAACAGAAGGATTAAGATAAAATCTTTCTTTAAAAATAAAACAGCCGTTGTGGGACTGGTAATATCAGTCATTATGGTAGCAGCAGCAATTTTAGCATCGGTTATTTTTCCGGAAGGACCGTTTGGTATGGATACGATGATTCGTTTACAAAAACCATCGGCGGCACATCTTTGGGGAACAGATGAATTTGGACGGGATGTGTTATGCCGCACGCTTTACGGTATCCGCATATCTTTGTTAATCGGATTATCTACAGCCGTTATTACATTTGTAATTGGAATGATTCTGGGTGTGCTTTCAGCATATTATCATATGCTTGACAATATTATTATGAGAATCTGTGAGGCAATGATGTCAATTCCTTCTATTCTTATGGGTATTGCATTGATGTCGGCACTGGGCGCCAGTTCCGTAAATGTAGTAATTGCGCTGAGTATTGTATACACACCGGTGGTTGCACGTATTGCAAGAGCATCGGCGCTGTCAGTAAAAGAAATGACTTATATAGAAGCAATCCGTTCACAGGGGGCAGGACCAATGAGAATACTATTCCGGCATATTGCCCCGAACTGTCTTTCACCGGTGATTGTACAGGCAACCTATGTATTTGCTACATCGATTATCGTTGAAGCTTCTTTGAGTTTCTTAGGTGCAGGTGTTCCGGTTCCGAGTCCAAGTCTTGGAAATATTTTAAATGAAGCAAAACAGTATATTTTTCAATCATGGTGGATGGTTACATTTCCAAGTATTGTTATGATTTTTCTGGTAGTTGGAATTAACCTGTTAGGCGATGGTGTCAGGGATGTATTAGACCCGTCTTCAAATTAATTACGAAGAAAATGAGAAGGAGGTGCGGTTATGGCTGAACAGGAAAAGATTTTAGAGGTGAAAAATTTAAAAACAAGTTTTACAACGAACCGTGGTAAAGTAACGGCGGTTGACGGTGTCAGTTTTTGTGTACATAAAGGTGAGATTTTAGGAATTGTCGGTGAATCCGGCTGCGGAAAAAGTGTTACCAGCCAGTCTATTATGAGATTGTATGATGAAAAGCGGCTGGCAGATTATGAAGGAGAAATTATTTTTGATAATAAGCAGCTTTTACAGTTAAAGGAAAATGAAATGGAAAAAATCCGCGGCAATGAAATTTCCATGATTTTTCAGGACTCTCTAAGCTCTTTAAACCCGGTGTTTACAGTTGGCGACCAGATTGCAGAAGCACTAAAGATTCATCAGGGATTAAAAAAAGAAGAAGCCATGGAAAAGGCGGTCGAAATGCTAAAGCTTACGGGGATTCCGGCACCGGAACAGCGGGTTTTAAATTATCCGCATGAGATGAGCGGCGGCATGCGCCAGAGGGCAATGATTGCAATGGCACTTGCCTGTCAGCCGAAACTCTTAATTGCCGATGAACCGACAACGGCACTGGATGTAACGATTCAGGCGCAGATTATGGATTTAATTAAAAATCTGAACAAAGAATTCAATACGGGAATTATTTTAATCACGCACGATTTAGGTGTTGTAGCCCAGACCTGTCAGCGTGTGGTCATTATGTATCTGGGGCAGATCGTTGAGGAAGGCGCTACAGAAGATATTTTCAAACGTCCATTACACCCGTATACAATGGGACTGATTAAGAGTATTCCTACCCTTACAACCAAAAAAGATGAGGAATTGTTTATGATAAAAGGTACAGTACCGTCATTGTCACAGGTTCCAACAGGCTGCCGATTCTGTGCAAGATGTCCGAGGGCGACAAAAGAATGCCAGGAAAATTCCCCGGAATTAACGACAGTCAATGAAACGCAAAAAGTGAGATGTTTCCATGCAAAGACTATAGATTGAAAGGCAGGTGCAGATTATGAGTGAAGAAACGATTTTAAAGGTAGAACATTTATACAAAGAATTTTATGTGAAATCAGGACTTGCAAAACTGCCCAAAACAGTCAAGGCAGTATCGGATGTATCGTTCTCAATTAAAAAGAATGAAACCTACGGACTTGTGGGAGAATCCGGCTGCGGAAAAAGTACAACGGGACGTCTGGCGCTGCGGCTGATAGAACCGACAGGCGGAAAAATCACTTTTAAGGGGCAGGATGTTTCTAAAATGTCAGATAAGCAGTTAAAGCAGGTCCGTCAGAAAATGCAAATGGTATTTCAGGACCCGTATTCTTCTTTAAATCCGAGAAAAACAGTCGGTTCAATTATAGAAGAAGCAATGGAAATCAATCATATCGGAAGAAATAAAAAAGACCGCATGGAGCTGTCTATCGAAATGCTCCGGAAGGTCGGAATCAGAATCGACCAGTATTACCGTTATCCGCATGAGTTTTCGGGAGGACAGAAACAAAGAATCGGAATTGCAAGGGCGCTGGTATTAAATCCGGAAATTATTGTCTGTGATGAGCCGGTATCCGCACTGGACGTATCCATTCAGTCACAGGTTTTAAATCTTTTAAATCAGATTAAGAAAGAAATGGACGTATCCTATCTGTTTATTTCTCATAATATGAGTGTAGTGCGGTATATGGCTGACCGTGTAGGGGTTATGTATCTTGGACAGATTGTAGAAGAAGCACCGACAGAAGAATTATTTAATAATCCGGTGCATCCATACACACAGGCCCTTCTTTCAGCAGTTCCGGAAGCAGACCCCATGGTAGTGCGGGAGAGAATTCCGCTTGTCGGAGATATTCCTTCACCATATAATCTTCCGTCAGGATGTAAATTCCATAACCGGTGTGTACACTGCTTTGAAGAATGTGAAGTGCATGAACCGCGGCGGTTTGAGGTCAGTCCGGGGCATTTTGTAACCTGCCATTTGTGTGATAAGTAACTTATAACAGAAGAATGGATTTGTATCAGGACTGGTATCAGAATAGGAGGACAGTATGAAAGAGGATTTAAGAAAATTAATTACAACGCTGACAGGGATGATAGGAGTCAGTGGCTATGAATGGGAAGTTGCCAATTATATTGCAAAAGAGTTAAAGCCTTATGCAGATGAAATAGAACTGCGTCCGAACGGAAACCTGATAGTGACGGTAAAAGGAGAAAAGGCAGGACCAAAGGTGCTGTATGGCGCACACATGGACGAAGTTGGATATGTGATTAAGACGATTGGTGAAGACGGATTTTTATATTTTGGAAAAGTGGGCGGTTCGTCAGAAAATATTCTTCCGGGCAGAAAGGTATTGATTCAGACAGAAAAAGGATTGATTCCCGGTGTTATCGGTACACGTTCCACACATATGCTCACAGAAGATGAGGCAAAAAAAATGCAGAGCGTAAAGACGTCATATGTTGACATCTGTGCTGAGAGCAAAAAGCAGGCGATGGAGTGGGGGGTCACAACCGGTTGTCAGATGGTGATTGAAAGTCCATGTACGCCGCTTGCCAATCCGGATTATATGACAGGAAAAGCGGCAGACTGCCGTGCATTGTGTGCAATCCTTACGGATGCTGTAAAGCGTATTGATAAATCGGAGCTCTGCGGAACACATTATTTTGTATTTACGGCAATGGAAGAAGTGACGACTGCCGGAATTAAAGCAGCAGTGACATATCTTAGCCCGGACTACTGTTACATATTTGATACCGTTCCATGCGGAGATGTTCCGGATATCCGTCCGATAGACAATCCTTTAAAATTAGGCGGTGATGCGGCATTGATGCTTGCACAGCATAACAGCAGGTATACCAATTATGCCATTGCACATCCAAAGCTTCTGGCTGCGGCAAGGCAGGCAGCAAAGGAAAATGAAATTCCGGTACAGGAATTTGCATTTGTAGGGGCATTTTATTCTAATGATGGTGCAGGCGCAATCAATGCGGGAATCGGTAATGCAGTATTAAGCATTGCGCTTACCAGAAGATATTCTCATTCCCCGACAGAGGTATTTTGCTTAAATGACTGCGTAGCAATTGAAAAACTGGTGCTTGCACTTGCAAAGAAACCGGTGGATGTGAATATGCTTGCAGAATAAGAGGTGCCATAAGGGATATTGGTTTCTGGGCAAAAGCAAATATCCTTTATGGCAGATGAGAAATCGCCTGCGCGAATTTCTCATCGCCACTTTGCAACAAGTTGCTCAGAAACGGAGAGGAGTATGGTTGAACAGATTTTATTAAGACAAATCTGCTGTATGTTTCTATATATGCTTGCAGGTATTTATCTTTACAAGAAAAAATATATTACAAAACAGGGAAGCAAAGAACTGGGTGCAATGCTATTGCGGATAGTTATTCCCTGCGTGATTATAAAGTCATATATGACAACTTATTCTACCCAGAAAGCAGAAGAACTGTGTATTGCATTTGTGTTGTCATTGTTGTCGCTGGTATTGGCAATGATTGTTTCCTATATTATATATGGAAAGCGTTACGGCATCGAAAATTTTTCGGCATCATTCAGTAATGCCGGTTTTATTGGAATTCCGCTGGCACAGGCAGTTTATGGAGAAGAAGCGGTCTTTTATATTGCATCGTATGTAGCACTGCTCAATCTTTTTCAATGGACGTATGGTGTTTATCTTCTGACACAGGATAAGAAAAAAATCGGTGTGAAGGCAGTGGTATCCAATCCGATTGTTATAGCATTAATTATCGGTCTGGTACTGTTCTTTCTTCCTGTGACCATTCCGGAAATTGTAAAGACTGCAATGAGTGGAATTGCCGGCTTAAATTCGCCACTTGCAATGATAATTCTAGGTGTATACATTGCGCAGATGAATCCGGTAAACATTTTTACCAATATAAGAATTTATTTATGTGCATTGCTCCGGCTTATTGTTATACCGCTTCTTACATGGCTTCTGTTTCTGATTCTTCCGATTGAAAACGAAATCATTAAAAATGTAGTGATTATGGCGGCAGCAACACCTGTCGGAGCAAATGTGGCAATTTTTGCACAACAGTATGATAATGATTATCTGTTATCGGTTCAGTGCGTATGCCTTACAACGATACTTTCATTTATATCAATACCACTGTTGTTTATGATTGTCTGACAAGACAGAGATGGATTAAAGGTGAAAATTATGGAATGGAATGAAAATGAATATTTGTATGCATCAAGACGAAATATTGTTTACGGTGCACACGGTATGGCAGCTACAGGACAGCAGCTTGCAGCACAGGCCGGACTTGAGATTTTAAAAAAGGGCGGAAATGCAATTGATGCAGCGGTTGCAATGGCAATTGCACTGACAGTTGTAGAACCGACATCCAATGGAATCGGTGGGGATGCATTTGCACTCATTTGGACAAAGGATGGGCTGGAAGGACTGAATTCAAGCGGACCGGCACCAATGCTTGCCAGTGCAGAGAAAATCAGGGCAGAAGGATATGAAAAAATGCCGGTATACGGATTTCATACCGTAACGGTTCCGGGAGCGCCTGCGGCATGGAAAACACTTTCAGAAAAATATGGAAAGCTTTCGTTTAAAGAGTTATTTGTTCCGGCAGACAGATATGCAAAAGAGGGTTTTGCGGTGCCGCCGGTTGTTGCACAAATGTGGAAGTCCGAAGTGGATACGCACACAAGACTGCACAAAGGATTGGCGGAATACCAGTCCTTTTTTGATACATTTACTATCAATGGAAAAGCACCGGAAGCAGGCACATACTGGAAATGTGAACAACAGGCAGAAACGCTTGAAGAATTGGCAGAAACGGCATGTGAAAGTTTTTACCGGGGAAAAATTGCAGAGAAAATAGATTCATTTTCAAGAAAATATCATGGAGAACTGCGCAAAGAAGATTTGGAGCAGTATAAACCGGAATGGGTAAAGCCTATTTCTGTTTCCTACCGTGGATACGATGTCTGGGAGATTCCACCGAATGGGCATGGAATTGTGGCTTTAATGGCATTAAATATTTTGAAAGGTTTTGCTTTTTCAAAGGAAGAAAAAGAACTGCCACGTACATATCATCGTCAGATAGAAGCATTGAAATTAGCTTATGAAGACGGAAAAAGGTATGTTGCAGAACCTTCTTATATGAAATATACTTATGAACAGCTTTTAAGCGCAGAATATGCGGAAAAAAGGAGGTCATTGATTACAGAGCAGGCAATACTGCCAGCCCCCGGAAAGCCTGACAGCGGTGGAACGGTTTATTTGTGTACTGCCGATGATGAAGGAAATATGGTATCCTATATTCAGAGTAATTATAAGATGTTTGGTTCGGGGCTTGTTGTACCGGGAACAGGAATTTCCCTGCATGACAGGGGAAATGGTTTTTCACTTGATAGTGCAATGGAAAACTGTATTGCTCCGGGGAAACGTCCGTATCATACAATTATTCCGGGATTTCTTACCAAAGAGGGAAAACCTGTAGGTGCATTTGGTGTTATGGGTGGTTTTATGCAGCCACAGGGACATGTACAGGTAATAACCAATATGATAGATTTTCATCTGAATCCACAGCAGGCATTAAATACTCCGAGGTGGCGCTGGATTTCAGAAAAGAAAATTGAAGTTGAGAGAAATTTTCCAAAAGATGTTATAGAGGCATTGAAAAAAATGGGACATGAAGTATCAGTCTGTGATAATGTCAGTACATTTGGCAGAGGGCAGATTATTGTAAGAAATGAAAACGGCATTTATGCAGGAGGGACAGAACCAAGAGCCGATGGTGCGGTGCTGGGATATTAATGTAAAAAATCCTTAAATCTAAGATTTTTTACACAACAATTTGTTAAGTTTATTTGAGTTAAAGATGTTTGGAGGAAAAAACGATGCGTAGAATACAAAACGAAATGAAAAGTATTGAAGAAATCTGTGCCGTATTAGACCAATGTAAGGTGTGCCGCCTTGCGATGAATCACGACGGCTATCCATATCTTGTACCGATGAATTTCGGATATGAAAGAGAAGGGGACAAAATCTTTTTGTATTTTCACGGGGCAAATGCGGGAACGAAAAAAGAACTCATAGAAAAAGACGGCAGGGTTGCCTTTGAAATGGATATCCATGAGGAAGCAAGGATCAGTCCTGTTGCCTGCAATAGTTACATGGATTATGAAAGCGTCTGCGGTACGGGAAATGTAGAAATTGCAGATGATACACAAAAGCGGGCGTATCTGGAAAAAATCATGAGACATTACACAGATATTCCATTTGAAATGCTTGAAAAAGCCATTGAAAAGACAATGGTAATCCGCGTGGAAGTAGTAACGATTACGGGAAAATTCCATAGGACGGGGAAGGGGGAATAATAGTAGAAAAGCATAACATCATAGTCGCAAAATTTTCCGATATATGCTATACTTTCCTCATGAAAATAATCAGCCGGACTGTGGCATGGCTGGGAAGCGGGGATTTGTATGAAGTATAAACACAACTACCAGATTGGTCTTGAAGATGTTGACGTCAAGGGCAATGCAACAAACAGAGCGTTAGTGACAATGATGGAAGATATTGGAGGATTACATTCGGATTCGGTCGGATACGGACTGGATTCAGTGGAGCGGACCGGACAGGCGTGGGTTGTTTTGGACTGGAAAATTGAGATTATCAAGCGTCCGCATTACCGGGATGAAATCACGGCATACACATGGTCAAGAAATCATAATATCGCTTGTGCATACAGGGATTTTGAATTGTTTGACACGCAGGGAGAAAAGCTTGCGCGGGCAACATCACGCTGGGTTTTGATTGACATTGTAAAGCGCAGACCTTTGCGGCTTACACAGGAATTGATAGAGAAATATCAGGGAGAACCGGAGAGCCTTGCATTTGAGGAAGAACTTGAAAATATGGCGTATCCGAAGGGATTTTTTGATGCAGAAAATGTAGCAAAGCAAGATTATAAAGTGCTGCGCCGTGATATTGATTCGAATATGCATATGCACAATCTCGCATATCTGGATGCTGCCGGAGAAATTCTGCCGCAGCAGATTTACGAAGAAGGTGAAAAAAAACACATCCGCATTTCATATAAGAAGGAAATTCTTTACGGAGAAGAAATTACCGGCGTGTATATCCAGCATGAAGACAGACACGTTGTCGGTCTTACAGATACCAATAAAGGTGTGCGTGCCATTGTAGAACTTTGGTAAATATCAGTATTAGCAGTATAGAACCTTTTATCGTACCAAATTCACAATTGAAAAGTGTGTCTGAATTGTATATAATATAATACAGTACGAAAAAGAGGAAGGGGGTTGTATCTGAAATGCCAGATTCTAATATTACCAAGAAAGCGCTTGCAATGGCAATGAAAGAATTAATGGAGCAGATACCGTTTTCTAAAATCAGTGTTTCCGACATTTGTGAAAAATGCGGCATGAACCGGAAAAGCTTTTACTATCATTTTAAAGATAAATATGATTTGGTGAACTGGATTTTTGATGTGGAATTTTTTCAGGCTGTCCATGTCCGGGACTACAATCTGCCAAACTGGTCGTGGCGTTTTTTGGAGGACAGCTGTCAGTATTTTTACGAAAACCAGTCATTTTACAGAAAGGCACTGCAGATTGAAGGGCAGAATTCTTTTGTAGAACATTTCAGGGAAACGTTAAAGCCATTGTTAAAAATGGTTGTAAAAAATATTCTGGCAGACCCGCAATATGAAGAATTCTGCATCAATTTTTATTCGGATGCATTTATTGCGGCGCTGGAGCGCTGGCTGTCGGAAAAAGAATGTACAGAGCCGGAATTATTTATTAAAATGTTGCAGTCGAGCATCGGCGCATTAATAAAATATGTAGAAACGGATAACGGGTAGCTGTTATCCGTTTTTTAAGTTCATTTTTACCCAATCCATTTAATTTTGAAATATACTTGTGCCGGGAACGTTTATAGAAAAGCCACACATTTCCAAAAATGTCCCAAAATGTAACAATTTTTAAATTTGTCCTAAATTGTTACAAAAATGTCGTTGTGTCTAATGTAAATTGTTTCATTTCACAGTAAAATTTAACGCATATCGAGACTGAAGAAATGGAGAGAGTACTATGGCGAACAAATTACAAAAGGGAATGCAGGATTTTGGTATTAAACAGGCATTAAAATATCTGGAAAAAGACCCGGAAGAAAATATTCCAAAGTTGATGGAAATGGTTGACCGGTTCGCACCGCAGGGCTGGTACGAAGGACAGCGTAATATGATTCGTAAGGTAATACAGGAAAAAGGCAACTGGTATGAGTTGATTTTACGACTTTATGAATTGGACCCGGGTGTAAGGAAGGCATTCTTTCAGAACTTCATATTTAATGCAAGTTTAAACGGAAGTGCGTTACAGGACCAGCTTTCACAGGAAAATAACTGTAATATTCCGTGGGCAATTCTGCTTGATCCGACATCAGCCTGCAATCTGCATTGTACAGGATGCTGGGCTGCAGAGTACGGACATCAGTTGAATTTAAGCCTTGAAACGATTGATTCCATTGTAAAGCAGGGCAAAAAACTCGGTACTTATATGTACATTTACACCGGTGGTGAGCCGCTGGTTCGTAAACAGGATTTAATCAAGATTTGTGAAATGAACCCGGATTGTGAGTTCCTTTCATTTACAAACGGTACATTAATTGATGAAGAATTTTGTCAGGAAATGCTTCGTGTAAAGAATTTTGTACCGGCAATCAGTCTGGAAGGCTTTGAAGATGCCAATGACGGACGCCGTGGTGACGGTGTATTCCAGAAGGTTCAGCACGCAATGAAACTGTTAAAGTCCCACAAACTGCCGTTTGGTATTTCAACCTGCTACACAAGCAGAAATTTTGAAGATATCAGCAGCGAAGCTTTTTATGATATGATGATTGAAAGCGGCGCGTTATTTGTATGGTATTTCCACTATATGCCGGTTGGAAACTCCGCAGTGCCGGAATTACTGCCAACCCCGCAGCAGCGAGAGGAAATGTATAAGAGAATCCGTCATTTCCGTGAAACAAAGGCAATTTTTGGTATGGATTTCCAGAATGACGGTCAGTTTGTTGGCGGCTGTATTGCAGGCGGCAGACGGTACTTACATATCAATGCAAAGGGCGATGTAGAGCCATGTGTATTTATTCATTATTCAAATGTAAATATTCATGACTGCACACTGCTTGAAGCATTAAAGAGTCCGATTTTCCAGGCATATCATGACAACCAGCCGTTTAATGACAATCATCTGCGTCCATGTCCGATGCTTGAAAATCCGGAAAAACTCCGTCAGATGGTTAAAGAAACAGGCGCTGTCAACACCGATTATCAGGATATGGAATCCGTAGACCATTTGTGCGATAAATGCGAATCTTATGCGGAAAACTGGAAGCCGACAGCAGAACGTTTGTGGAATCAGAAGAAATAGAAGCAATAGAGCAAAGCCATAAAGAATAAAATAAAGAATTGCGTAATATGAAAAGACTGCCGCTGGAACGTGAGGGATATATTGAATGCCTTCAATAAATCGGAAAGCGGCAGTCTGATTTTATATCTTTAATATATATGATAAGTTAAATATAAAAATTAAAAGAATTAAAAATTGCGAAGTACGTCATATATCTGCAAAGTAGGACATGACTATTGTTTATCCGGTAACAAAATGATAAAATAAAGAAAAAGTTCGTGATTTGCGGAGGGGATAGTGCGAAAAATCACACTGATGTGCTGATTTTTCACACAGATGTTTGCTTCCGAACGAAAGCAAACACCTATGATAGCAGATGAGAAATCGCTTCTTCGCAAAAAGTCGCTCAGGAATGGAGATTAGCGTGTTTAATATTGCAGTTTGCGATGATATGAAAGAAATTACAGCACAGCTTGTTCAAATTGCGGAACAGCAGTCCATGAAACAGATACAGACAGTAAAGGGATTTTATTCCGGTGGACAGTTGATGGAATATATGGCAAAAAATAATGTGGATTTACTATTTTTGGATATTGAACTGGGGGATATGACAGGAATAGATATCAGCAGGAAAATCCGGAAAGAAGATCATAATGATACGATGCAGATTGTATATATGACCGGAAAAGAAGGATATGAGCGCGAATTGTTTGATTTTCAGCCGCTAAATTTTTTAGCAAAGCCGTTAAATGAAGCAAAGGTGCGGGAATGTATTGCAATGGCATATGGAAAATGGACTGTCCGTAAACATAAATTTTATTACAGAAAATATTATGAGATATATGCAGTCAGCGTTGGAAGAATTATTTCCTTTGAAACTGATAAAAGATATATTCTCATGACAACAACAGAGGGCGAAGAACGGTTCAGAGCAACAATGGAGCAGATAGAAGAACAGGTCAGACATCACGGATTTTTAAAGATAAATCAGGCAGTTATCCTCAATATGGAATATATCCGGCAGTTTCATAAAGACAGGATACAGATGAGTAACGGAAAGATATATTATACAAGCCGGAGTTATCAGAAAGAGGCGCAGAGAACGTATTTAAAATTTATGGATTAGGGATAGGATATGGGAACAGCAGGATATTTGATTACCAATATATTCAGAGTGTATTTAATATATCGGTTTTATAATATATTTTTTACCCAATATAAAATTAATAAGAAATATGTATTTTTTATATATCTGATATATTATGTAATAAATTCAGTCGTATATATTCAAATTTGTATACCGGTTGTTACATTAGCGGTAAATATTGTCAGTTTAATGGCGGTTACATACATATATCAGGCAACATTCCGTAAAAGAATGTTTTATGTCATGGTACAGTTGGGTTTATCAATTTGTACAGAGGCAATAGCAGTGCTTGTATCGGTAAATGTCATGCCGGAGCTTACCAGTCAGAATATGGAAGATTACACGATGATTCAGTATTTTATTGCAAATATTTCCTGTTTTCCGATTGTACTCGGAACCGAGAAAATAAAACGGACCGGTCAGGGAGAAGAAATACCGGGAATGTATTGGGTATTGCTGCTGTTACTGCCTGTATTTTCAATTTATATTGCGGCGGTGCTTTGTATGCTGCCGGAAAAATATAATCTGATTACGGGTGTGAGTTTTGTATTGTTACTGTTGATGAATCTTATTGTTTTTTATCTATATGATGTATTGTCGCAGTTCATGGCTGAAAAGATAAAGGAAAATAAAATAGAAGAGCAGAACAGGAATTACGAACAGCAGCTTTACCATTATGAGGAGCTTTTTGAAAATACACGGGCATTAAGACATGATTTGAAAAATCATTTTGGGGTTATATACCTTTTGGCGGAACAAAATCAGGATAAAGAAGTCATAAACTATGTACAACGTTTTTTAGATATGTCCGATAACGGGGGGTATCGGATTTCAACGGGAAATGTATCATTGGATGCGCTGATTTCTTATAAATATGAAGAAGCTAAAAGACAGGGAATTTGTATAAATACAGAAGTTGCAATCGCAAAAAACACCCGGTGGAATGATGTCGATTTGTGTACTATTACCGGAAATTTACTGGATAATGCCATTCGGGCAGCCAAAGATATTGAAAATGCATCGATTGAATTTGTTATGCGCCAGCATGAAAATAAAATGGTCATAAAGGTGAAGAATCCATATCGCGGTGTTTTAAAGAGGAGGGAAGATGTATTTGAAACAACAAAACAGAATAAAAACCGGCATGGAATCGGATTGGAACATATTAAAAAAATTGTAGAACAATATCATGGGGTAATAGATTTTGATACGCAAAATGGGGAATTTGTTGTCAGATTAATTCTTTATTAATGTAAAAATTTTACCGAATAAACCAACATTTTGCAGAATAAACCAACATTGCTTGATTTTGAAAAATCCCATGTTAATGTAAGGATAGAAACAGGGGAAAGTAACAGAAAGGGGTAAGCAGTTATGAAAAAAGTGACAGAAGCAGTATTGACGGGAATTGCAAAAATTTCTAAGGAAACAGCGAAAAAGGACGCAAATTCCGCGTGTACTTTTTTAATGTATCAGCCACAGATACCGGAGACGGTTAAGCAGTTAAAAAAGTATCAGGGAAGTAAACGTGATTAGGGGAAAAACAGTTAGCGACATTTTGGTTGAATATGAGATTATTTTACCGGAAGAAAGAGAAATAGTAACTTACGGAATTAAGCAGACAGTGATATCATTAGGACATATTGCATTATTTCTGATAATTGGATTTGGAATGCATATGTTTTGTGAAACGGCAGTATTTCAAGAAGGGAAGGTGATTACCATGAAAAAAAGATACATCATACTCACAGTTACAATTTTATTATTTACAAGCATATTTGCCACCGGATGTACCCAAAAGCAGACTTCGGTTACACTGAATCCTTCAACTGAAGATGACCAGCCGTATTGGAATATCTTTGGGCGGTATATTACAAAATGTGAAAACGGATATTACTGTATAGAACAAATTGAGGCGGGGACAAACAGAATATGCTATCTTGATAATGAAACTAAAAACACAATTCCGTTATGTTCAAAGGCAGAATGCAGTCATACAGATGAAAATTGCAATGCGTATTTAAGCAAAAAATATAATGCACAGCAAATTTATTATTATAATGGCATGGTTTATGTGATTTACAATGATGATACTGATGGCTTATCCTATCTTGAGCAGGTTGCACCGGACGGTTCATATAGAAAAAGGCTGTTTGAAATCGGAGCTGTTTCTCCGGCATATTGTCTGACCTTTCATGATGAAAATGTGTACATTTATCAAAGACAGGGAAGTGTTTCAGGATATGAGGAATCCACAGCCGTACTTAGAAGACGTTCGTTAGACGGAAAAGAAGATGAACATGCCTATGAGTACACAGGTTATGGTGCGGTGATTCATGCCGCCAAAAGCTATGGGGGAAAATTATTCTTTTTAGTGGAAGATGAGGGACGTGAAAGTACAGAACAGCATGCAGAGCGTACTTACACGCGTAAAGGCATTTTTGCATATGATTATGCAACAAAGAAAACAGAAAATATATCGTCCGGGGACATAACGGATTACACAGTAGATGAAGTTTCACAAACGCTTTATTATTATGTATTTAATGACGGTTTATATAAACGTAAATTGTCGGACAGCAAGGCGGAAAGAATCTACAAAATGGTCGAAAATGAAACAAATATCTGCCAGCTTTCCTTTGACGGAAAATATTTATATATGAGTAATGAACAATATTCTGTTTACTTTTTCAAGCGTACAGATACTTATTTATATGTTATGGATACAGACGGAAATGAATTGAACAAGATTCCTACAGAAGGTATGTATTTTACCTGTTTTGGCGATGAGCAGAATGTTTTTGGCGCAGATTCATGGGGCGGAGGACAAAAATATTATATTGAAAAAGCAGATATCCTGACAGCAAAAGAATGGATACCGGTTAATTAAAATTAATTTAGAACGTGAAAGCGGGTGATTACCAATGAAGAAAAAAATGATGATAACGTGTACAGTTGTCCTTGTTACTGCGGCGGTAATTTTAGGGTTTGTCCTGAAAAATCAGGTACGTGAAAATCCTGATAAGAATACAGTAAACGTGGCCATCGGGCAGTGGGGCACAACACAAAATGAATCGCAGAACTATTGGAATCCCGACAACCATGCAGTTGCAAAGGGCATGGGCGGCTATTATTTTATTCAGACAACAGATGGAATTTCAAAAATAGCATTTTTTGATGAAACAACACAGGAAGCGGTTGCAGTCTGTGCAAAACCGGAATGTACGCATAGTGATAATACCTGTAATGCGTATCTTTGTGATATGAAGCAGACCGGTTCGGCATTGTATCTGACCGATACGATATACTGCTATAACTGTTATCTGTATCTGATTCAATGTGAAGGCGGAATGGGAAAACTTGTGCGCATCCATACAGACGGAAGTGCAAGAGAAACCATTGCCGATTTATTTGCCAATACAGGCGTATCAAGCATATCACTTGTCTTTCATGAAAATGATGTCTACGCATATGATGATACCGGACATGCAGGTCAGGAGGAAGAAGCAGAAGAAGTTATTAAAAAAATTTCGCTGACAGACGGAACGGAACAGACCGTTTTTTCCTATACGGGAACAGGAGCTTCTATTGACCGCGGCAGAAGCTTTGGCGATAAACTATATTTTGTTATCCGGGAATATACAAAGAATAAGGAAACCAAGGCTGTGTCATCTGATTATAAAGGCTTGTTTGAATATGATTTTGCCACCGGAGATACCAGAAAGGTTATAGATGCCGATGTCTGTGACTATCATGCGGATACAGAAAATCAGACGCTGTTTTATTTTGTGCAGGGAACGGGGCTTTATGCCTATGACATGACACAGGGCAGTAATACTCTTATTTATCCGGCGGAAGATGAACTGATACAGTGCAAAATGTCTTATGACGGAAAAAATCTGTATCTTTTTAACAACGGCGCAGGCAGAGCCACAGAAACAAAAACACGCACCCAAAGATATTGTTATGTGCTGGATACCAAAGGGAATCAGATTGCCAAAATTCTTTGCAACGGTGTCGTTTATTTTGGCGACACAGACTATTTGTTTGAAGAAAACGGAGATAATCTGGAATATATGAAAAAAGAAAATTTGTCAGATAAATCCGAGTGGATTCAGGTAAATTAAAAATTGTCATATGCAGGAGAAAAATATGGGAGAAGTAAAAAGGGTTTTTCATAAAAAAATGTGGATATTGATTGCGGTGGCAGTGCTAGGCAATTTGTGTCTGTTTTTGTACAGCGAGCTGGCAGGCAGAAGCCTTACGGAAATGTTTTTTGCGGCGGGACAGTATCAGAAGCTGGTTGGGCGTTATGAAAATATGAGTCTGGAACAGGCGCAGGAACGGCTGGGAACGGAATTCAGTAATATCCGTAAATATGCAAAAATTTTAAAGCAGGAGAACAGTCAGGAAGAAACGAAAAATACTGCTCAAAATGAAATGCAGAACAGCCAGACGGCAGAAAATGCGGCACAGAAGCAGACATCGGAAGAACTTTTATCGGAAGTCGATGAAGGCAGTCGTGAAATGATTGCGTATCATCAGAGCCTGACAGCGCAACAGCAGACCCAGTTGGAATTACAGTTAAAGCAGCTGCGCAGTAAGCTCGAATATCTGAACGGATATGAGACTTCCATTGATACAGTCATGGCAAACGCAGAAAATATGAAACGATTCCGTATTTTCTCCAAGCAGAATACATTTTCCTACAGCAACATTTTAAGGACGGCACAGGACTTTGAAAGAGTACAGAATGTCGAACTGAAGTTAGACAACGATAAGGGCGCAGATGCATTTGTTCACTACAACCTGATGTATTACATTGCGGCAGCGCTTATGGTTGCAGTGATTTATTCCCTTTTTGATGAACGTGAAAACGGAATGTGGCAGATTGTACATAACACCCCAAACGGAAGAACTGTACTTGCCCTCAAAAGACTGCTGTTGTTAGCGGGCGGTTCCTTTGCAATTCTCTTTCTTTTGTACGGCACGACATTTCTTACAGCGATGCTGTTATACGGCGGAGTAAAGGATTTGGCAAATCCGGTACAGACCTTTGTGAATTTTGGAAAATTTACATATACACTCAGTAAAGGCGCATATATTTTACGGCTGTTTTTCCTGTCATGGTTTATTTTAGCGGCATTCAGTATCATTTTATGGGCGCTGTTTATGGCATTCCGCAACCGCAACCATACGCTGATTTGCACAGCTGCATTTGTCGGCATAGAGATTCTCGTCTATCAGAAAATCGAAGTGCAGAGCGTGTATAATGTTTTTCATTATATTAATGTTGTCAGCTTTTTAAAAATCAGTGATTTGTACAGCACGTATATCAACTGGGGTTTTCAAAATTATGTATTTTCGGTCTTTTCCGTGGCATTGTTTTTCTTAACGGTGTGTGGTCTGTTTTGCGGAATTTTTGCGGTAATGCGCTATGCCGCCATGCGGCCGAATACAAAAGTGTCACTGTTATCCCGCATGTTTACGGCGGTTCACGGACAGTATCAGCGCGTATTTGCAAAATATCCGGTGGTATTAAAAGAACTGCATAAGCTGGTGATAACAGGAAAAGCCTTGTGGGCGGTGGCAGCACTGATAATCATAGCGGCATATTTCAGTACAACCGGACAGATGACATTTACCGATGCACAGAAAGAGTATGACAAAATGTATTTAGAGCATGGCGGAAAAGAGTACGGTTATATTGAAGATTATGTGCAGGAACGGCTCGAAGCATACCGGCAGGCGCAGGAAGCATTGGAAGAAGCGGCGGCGGCATATGAGACCGGTGAAATTGAATTAAAAGAGTATACGGCGGCAGTCAGTGCCTTGCAGTATCAAAGACAGGTTGTAAATACGATTCAGGAGTACCAAAGCAAACTCTCTTACGCAGAGCAGATACGGGAAACAACCGGACAGGAAATATGGCTGGTTTCCGACAGAGGATATGAAGAAATTTTCGGAAAATACAGCAGACAGCGTGAGTTTATTTTAATCCTTGCACTGGTAACGGCAATTATGATTATTGTGTCTGAAAGTATTGCCATGGAGTACAGAACCGGCATGTATCAGATTGTACACAGTGCGCCAAACGGCAGAGCGGCGGTGATGCGCTGGAAGATTACCGCCTGTGTTGTATTGACCATAGGGCTGACGGCGGCGGTTTACGGCATTGATATCTGGAATCTGAACCACATTTACGGTATGCCGTATCTGGCAGCACCGGCGTTAAGCCTTACATTTCTGGAAAATGCGTGGGGCGGGCTTGCAGGTCATGTGAGTATTTCAGGGTGGCTTATGATATTACTGCTTGTAAGATTGGTTGTAGCATTGTTTACAATGACAGCTGCCATGCTGGTATCTAGAGCGATTGGAAAAAAGGGAAACAGAGCCTTGATGCCGGCAGTACTGGCAGGCGTTATTTTGCTGGTGTGGATACTGCATCAGGTGACACAGCTTGTATAAAGGAAAGGTGAAAAATATGGAATTACAGTTAGAGGGCTTATCTAAAACATACGGTACGGTACAGGCATTACGGAAAGTAACTTACACTTTTAAGCCGGGAATTTACGGGATACTGGGGGCAAACGGCGCCGGAAAAAGTACGATGATTAACCTGATAACAGATAATGTCAGCCGCGATAACGGCAGTGACGGCGGCAGGATTTTATATGACGGAGAAGATATTTTAAAGCTGGGGAAAAGGTTTCGTGCCATTGTCGGTTATATGCCACAGCAGCAGGGATTTTATGAGGATTTTTCACCCAAAGCATTTTTAAAATATATGGCAGAGGTCAAAGGTTTAAAAGGGAAAAATGCAGAGGGCAAAACGGTCAATCAGCAGATTGACGAACTGCTTGAGGTTGTCAATTTAACCGGAGTTGCCCATAAAAAAATCGGCGGTTTTTCCGGCGGCATGAAACAGCGTGTGCTGCTGGCACAGGCACTGCTCGGCAATCCGAAAATACTCATTCTGGATGAGCCGACCGCGGGACTTGACCCAAAGGAGCGTATCGGAATCCGTAACTACATTGCCGAACTGTCAAAGGATAAAATCATTTTATTTGCAACCCACGTAGTCAGTGATATTGAGTGCATTGCAGACCACGTCCTTTTAATAAAGAAGGGACAGATTGTAGCAACGGGGACTCCGGTGGAACTGATTGAGAAAATGCAGGGAAAGGTCGCTGAGATTACCTGCACGCTGGATGATGTCGGTGCATTGCAGGCAGAGTATAAAGTCGGAAATATCCGTCAGCGGAAAAACGGACTGGCACTGCGGCTTGTCGGGGATACGCTGCCTAAAGAAGCCGTGCCGGTAGAAGATAATATTGATTTAGAAGATGTATATTTATATTATTTTGAGTAGGGAGACTTTTTGTGCCGTTTTGTGATGAAATCAACTAAAAATGAAGATTCATGCCCGTGTTGGAATGAGTATTGCCCAACTGCCGTAATTCATATATAATAGATATATAAATCGGGGGAATGGTTTAAAACACAAAACGGAGGAAAGAGTGATGTTTACGATTGCAGTCTGCGATGATGATATGCAGGAACGTATGCAGGAAGTCCAAATTGTCAAAAATATATTTTCCCAAAAAGAACTGGAAGCCGGGATTGAGGAATTTCAGACCGGACAGCATTTTTTAGACGTGCTGCACCGTGTACCTTATGATATCGTGCTGCTGGATATTCAGATGGGTGAAGTTTCAGGCTTTATGCTTGCAGAGGAATTATACAAAATAACCGGTGGAGAAAATATTATTTTTGTCAGCAGCATGGAAAATCTGGTGTTTGAATCGATTCATTTCAGACCATTTCGTTTTGTCAGAAAATCACATTTGGAGGAAGAACTTACAGAGGCGGTAGAAAGCTGGATACAGCAGAATACAAAAACGGAATGTCTGGAGTTTGATGAAACCGGAGGGGTTACGACGATTTTACCACAGCAGGAAATCATCTACATCGAAGTACAAAGCCATCATTTGTATGTCCACACACAGAAAGAAGTATTAAAGGTCCGCGGAAAAATTTCGGATTTCGCATATCTGGCTGAAACCGGAGATTTTTTATGTCCACATTATTCCTACTTATGTAATATGAAATACATATACGAGATACAGCGCGATAAAATTGTTATGAGTAATAACGAAGTTATCCGAATCAGCAGAGGAAAATTTGAAATGTGTAAGGCACGCTACCTGCGGTATATCAGAAAAATGGGAAACAGTATGTACAGATAGAAAAGAGGGAAAAAGTGTTAAATATAATAGTAGAGCAGATTACAAGCTTGGGTGACGGCGTGCTTATGATAGGTTCGCTGGCATACATACTGGGGGTCCGTAAAGGGAAAAGCAAATATCTGGTGTTATTTATGCTGATACAGTACTTGTGTGCGCAATACCTGATTCAGCTGCCGGTACAGCAGTTTATATTGGGAATTGCAGTCAATATTGGAATGTGTTATGTATGTTTAAAAGAAAGCTGGCGGTCATGGTGCTTGTGGAGCATCATTATTATGATACTGTATATTGTGTCAAGCAGTGTCTGTTTTCCGGTGATTTCACTGGTAACCGGAGAACCGATGTCGGTACTGATTACAGGAAATATTTTCACAAGAATCTGCTCTATCTTAATTGCAAGACTGTTGCTGGTGATATTGATATGGGCAGCGATGATACAGAGAAAAAACAGAGTGTATTTAAAATGGCAGGAGTGGCTGTTAATTTTACTGATTCTGATTGCGGCGGCATTTATCCTGATTAGTCTGTTAGAAATAAACTTAAATACCGGCATATACGGAAAAGAGCAGGGACATATTCTCGGAATTTTCACCTTACAGCTGGTGATTCTGGGGTGCTGTACATTTCTGGCACTGCATATCAGTAAGATGAATCAGCGTATGAACGAGGGCAAAATCGTAGCAATCCAGCTGGACAAACAGAAAGCAATGATTGAAAAAGCTTATCAGATGCAGAGGGAAACAAGGATTTTAAGCCATGATTTAAAACATTATGCAATGGCGTGGACAAAGCTTCTCGAAGAAGGAAATGTGGAACAGGCAAAAAAGCAGATGGCAGGTTTTACGGGTGCAGTCAGCAGTATCGGAGTAAATGTTTACTACATTGTGGATAACGAAATGCTTAACGCGGTGATGTATGAAAAAGCGCAGTTGTGCCGGAAAAAGGACATTTTTGTGCGCTGGCAGATTACAACCAGCTATCCGAAAGAACGTGAAATGGATATGGCGATTGTATTTTCAAACCTAATGGACAATGCAATCCGGGCGGAGGAAAATCTGCCGGAGGCAAAAAGATTTATTGGCGTAGACTGTTTTGAAGTCAATAATATCCGTCATTTTATTGTGAGTAATTATATAGAAGAATCCGTGTTGGACAGAAATCCGCAGTTACATACCACGAAAGAAGATGCTGAAAATCACGGACTTGGCATATTAAGCGTGAAAAAAGTTGTGAATCAATATGGAGGACTGATTGATATATCAGAAGAAAACAGCCGGTTTATGGTGCATATTGCTTGTGTATAATATATTTTATTACACGAAAAATCTGCAAAGTACGTCATATATCTGCAAAGTAGGACAAACCTATTGAAAATTTTTCAGAAAAAAGATATGATTCGGGCAGAAACAGATAAGGAGTAAAAGCGAATGACACATCGGCTGGCGGGAATTCTTTCGGACTATTTATCCCGGGAACAGATGATTGAAAAAGATGAAGCTGACATTTATCAATATGGGCTGGAGATTTTTATGGACGGTGTTCTGGAAACACTGCTCTTAGTAGTTTTAGGCATATTGTGGGGCAGATTCTGGCAAAGCATTTGTTTTATTGTGTCATTTACAGTGCTTAGAAGTTTCACAGGAGGATACCATGCAGCCACAAAGGTAAGATGTGCAGGTGCTACGGTCGGATTGTACATATTGAATCTGACAGCAGCGGGGGAACTGAACAGTCATTTTACAGCAGTGCTTCTGCTGGCGGCTGTCGGTACGGGAATCATCTGGTGGCTCGCTCCGGTGCCGCATGCCAATAAACCGTTAGACGGGGAACAGGTCGTAATGAATCGAAAAAAATCGCGGTTTATCAGCATGTGCTATCTGTTGGGGGTATTCGTTTCAAAAAGTGTCTTGGCAGAAGTAGGGGACATCGTGGCAATGACGCTTTTTGAAACTGCAATATTAATTTTAATTCAAAAGGGGGTAAGAAAGTATGAAGAAAGTTTTAAAAGCTGTTAAGGCAGTTGGTTTAAAGACTGCAAAAAGTTCAGTAAATTCAGCTTCTTTCTTTTATATGCATCAGGTTAAAGAACCTGTAAGCGTAAAAGAACGTTTAAAGAAGTAAAAAATACAAAAGAATAACCGGATACAGCCGCCCATGCAGGAAGACAGGTCTGCATGGGCGGTTTTTGTTATAAATATACAAAATGAATGGTAGTTTTTCATAAAATAGAGGTGCTTTAGGATTGAAATTTTATTCTATTTGCACTACAATAAAAATTAGAGTTGTTGTGAGGATAGGAGGGTAGCTTTTATGGAGGGTGTACAGTTAAGTGACTTTTTTTACAACCGTACCTTTATGTCAAATGTCAGAAGTAAAATGGAGATGGGACTTTCTGGCGCATATAGTATGGTCGCAATCGATATTGAACATTTCAGGCTTTTTAATAAGCTTTATGGCAGAGAAGCCGGAGACGAACTTATTCTTTATATTCAGAACTGTTTAAAAGAGATTGCAGGAGAGCATGACGGTGTGGAAGGTTATCTGGGGGCAGATAATTTTGGAATATTTATACCGGATTCTCATGAGATTATTAAACAGATTCAGGAACAGATTATAAAAGGTATTCATAAATGGAACAATACGGTCGGCTTTTATCCGGTTATCGGTATATATTCCATTAATACAGATACAGATTCGCCGGAGATTATGTATGACCGGGCGACATTGGCTCTGTCTAATGCTTTTGAAGGACAGCCTGATCATATCTGCCATTATACACAGGAGATGGAGTCACGGCTGGAAAAAGAAGTGGAACTTTTATCCGAGATACAGGAGGCCTTAAAAAATAATGAATTTACCTTTTTTGCACAGCCGCAGTGTAATATTGCAACACATCAGATTGTGGGTGCAGAAGCACTCGTGCGCTGGGTGAAACCGGATGGAACGATGGTATCTCCGGGGGCATTCATTCCGGTATTGGAAAAGAACGGAATGATAGACCGGTTGGACCGCTATGTATGGGACAAGGTATGTGCGTGGATAAGAAGCTGGATAGACAGGGGATTCCAGCCGGTTCCGATTTCTATTAATGTATCAAGGGTAGACATTTTTTCAATGGATGTACCGGCATATATTTTCTCGTTATTGGAAAAATATCAGCTCTCCGAGCATTATGTAAAAGTGGAGATTACGGAAAGTGCATATACAGAGAGTGATGAGCGGATTACCAGTACGGTTAACATTTTGCGCGGAAAAGGCTTTAAGGTTATGATGGATGACTTTGGATGCGGCTATTCGTCTTTGAACATGTTAAAAAATATTCCTGTTGATGTGTTAAAGCTGGATATGCGTTTCCTGGATATCAGTGAAACAGAAGAAGAAAAAGGCATGAACATCTTAGAGTCTGTTGTTAATATGGCAAGACTGCTTCGGCTGCCTATTATCGTGGAAGGTGTTGAAACAGAGAAACAGGAACAGTTTGTACAGAGCCTAGGATGCCGTTATATTCAGGGATTTTATTTTTATAAACCGCTGCCGGTCAAGCAGTTTGAAGAACTGCTAAGCGACGAACGCCAGCTTGATTTTCATGATTTATTTTATAAGCAGGTAGAGCCGCTTCATATTCGTGAATTTATGGATACGAATTTCATTACGGATAGTATGTTAAATAATGTCTTAGGACCAGTTGCATTTTATGAAATGAGGGATCATCAGATTGAAATTACCAGGGTCAATGAACAGTATTTTCAGTTGATGGGTACATCATCAGGGCAGGCGAACAGTTACGGAAAGCGTTTTTGGAATCATGTGCATGCAGATGACAGGGTTCTTTTGCATACAATCTTTGAGAAGGCATTTTCGAATCAGATGTCCGGAGCAGATGGATATATTCATTTTATGCAGATGGACGGCACGGTCATTCTTGTATACATGAGAGTCTTTTTCCTGCGGGAGAAGGACGGCTGCCGCCAGTATTACGGTTCGCTGATGAATGTAACCGAAGTGCAGGCAGATAAAAAGCAGGCAGAAGTGCAGACACAGATTACGGATAGGGCATTTAATGAAGATTATGAAAGTCTTGAGGCACACTTTGGGAAAATGCCGACAGGATTTTGTATTGACCGTCTGATTTTAGATGAAAATAATAAACCGGTGGATTATGAAATCTTATATGCCAATGAAACAATGCGGCAGGTCTGCACCGGAGATTTAGAACAGCTAAAGGCACTTTCATATCAGAGTTTCGGTGATAAGGTAGAGGAAGCATATATGTATATGTATAATGCGGCATATAAAGGTGAAAAGAAAACATTTTACCTTTACAGCCACATTTCCAACCGGTATATGCAGTTTACATATTATCAGTACCGGGAAGGTTACATCGGTGTGATTATACAGGATATTACGAATACATATATTGCATCGAATGCTCTAAAGAGTATGATGCTTTCCTATCGTGAAGTTTATTTTGTACAGTTAAAGGACAATTATTATCATATGATTTACCCGGATGAAAATTCATTACAGGAGCGTGGTAATTACGAGGAATCCATTAACCGTCATTTTTATATGGGGAAGATTGTATCAACCGATGAAAAGAATATCCGTAAGTTTCTCTCGCTGACAAATCTCAATAAAGGACTTGCAAAGCAGGATACGCTGGAAATGTCCTATAAACGGTTAGATGAAAAAAACAATAAGGAATGGTGCCTGACAACGGTAGCGGTGTGCGAACGGGACAGTGACGGTACACCAAAGGATGCAGTCATTGTAATCCGCAGTATTGATACGCTGATGCAGGGAAGGAAGGATAAACGTGCGGTATATCTGTCAGAAACACTGGCAAATATGTCAGAAGGCTTTTTTATCTATCGTGCAGTGGGCGAAGAAAAACTGCTCTATGCCAATCCGGGTGCAATCCGTCTGTTTGGCTGTGAAACGATAGAGGAGTTCCGGGAGCAGGTGCATAATTCATTCCGCGGTATGGTACATCCGCAGGATCTGGCACGCGTGGAATGGGAAATTCACGATCAGATAAAGCAGTCCGACCGCAGTATGGATTATATTAAATACCGTATTGTAAGAAAGGACGGCACGGTGCGCTGGCTTGATGACTGCGGACATTTAGAGCATCAGACCATTGAAGCGGGCGGTGGACTTTTTTATGTGTTTATATCGGATATTACTGATACAATTACCGAAGCTCAGAAAAATATGCTGCTTGCAAAAAATAAATATTACAATAGTGAAAAACAGTAAAACAAAAAATCCGGGAACCGGTTGACATTTTAAAAAGGATTTGTTATCCTATTTCCCAGCAATAATAGACAGTTCGTTTGTACCATCCTGTCTCTAAACAAAACCAGGACTATACAATATTTAAAGGAAAATTCTGCCACAACGGCAGAACGGGATAAATTTGCATAGTATGTTTAGAACATGGATTTGGGTTGAATCCATGTTCTTTTTGTACGCATTGCGGCGCACGTTTCTGTAGGACAGCAGCAGGCAGTCAGCAGGAAGAGTTACATGACAGAATGGAAAACGTACGGAAATGAGGAAAAATGTATATTTTAAAGACGGAACACAGCTTTGATGCGGCACATTTTTTATATGGATATGACGGAAAATGCAGCAATATTCATGGACACCGCTGGCGTGTTGTGCTGGAAGTCTGTACGGAGGATTTACAGGAAGACGGACAAAACCGCGGCATGTATGTGGACTTTGGCGATTTAAAGCGGGATTTAAGGGAATGTGTGGATGCACTTGACCACTGCCTGATTATTGAAACCGGAAGTTTAAAGGAAGCGACACTTGCAGCGCTTGAAAGCGAGCAGTTTAAGATTTTGCAGTTTCCGTTCCGTCCCACGGCGGAAAATATGGCAAAATATTTTCATGAAAAAATGCAGCAGGCAGGATACCGTGTAAAACGCGTAACCGTATATGAAACACCGAATAATGCGGCGTGCTATGAGGAATAAAGTATGAACATGAATAATCAAATAAAGTACCCGGTGGTGGAACAGTTTGTGAGTATCAACGGAGAAGGAACAAAAGCCGGGGAACTGGCAGTTTTTATCCGTTTTAAGGGGTGCAACTTAAATTGCAGTTATTGTGATACACAGTGGGCAAACAGACAGGATACCCCGGCGGTCGAAAAGACGGCGGCAGAACTGGTGGCAGACGTGTGCCGCACAGGAATAGACAATGTGACAATGACAGGCGGAGAACCGTTGCTGCAGACAGAACTTGCGGGTCTGATAAAAGAACTGTTATCTGCGGGAAAAGCTGTTGAGATTGAAACCAACGGAAGTGTCAGTCTGGAAAATGTGCGTGCACAGGTAAAACATTTAACACAAGAACGGCAATCTATGGAGCGGCTTTCAATGACCATGGATTATAAGCTGGCAGGCAGTGGAATGGAAACATTTATGCGCCTGCAGAATTTTTCCGAATTACAGCCGCAGGATACCGTCAAATTTGTGGCGGGCAGCATTGAAGATTTGGAAAAGACATGGCAGATAATACAGGAATATGGATTGACACAGAAATGTCATGTATACATCAGCCCGGTATTTGGTGCGATTGAACCCGCAGACATTGTGGAATACATGAAAGCACATCAGATGAACGGCGTGCGTATGCAGTTACAAATGCACAAATTTATCTGGGCACCGGATGAAAGAGGCGTTTAGTGTGAAAAATAACGCTGATGCGCTTATTTTTCACACAGCTATTTGTTTCTGGGTAAAAACAAATAGACTTTATCGCAGAACTGAATGGAGAGAAAAATGAAAGAGATTGATACAGAAGCGGTGGCTTATCATATCCGTGGGCTGTTAGAAGCACTCGGAGATGACCCGGACAGGGAAGGGCTAAAAGAAACACCGCAACGGGTTGCCAGAATGTACGAAGAAGTATTTGAGGGCATGAAATATACCAATGAAGAGATCGCACAGATGTTTGACAAGACATTTTCGGAAGACGAAGAAGGCGGAACGGACCGTTACGGTGATATGGTAGTTGTCAAAGATATTGACATTTTTAGTTACTGCGAACATCATTTGGCATTAATGTATGATATGAAAGTTACGGTGGCTTATGTACCCAACGGTAAAGTCATCGGACTTAGTAAAATTGCAAGAATCGCGGATATGGTGGCAAAGCGGTTACAGCTTCAGGAACGCATCGGCACGGATATTGCGGATATTATTACGCAGGTGACCGGCTCGGAAGACGTAGCTGTTTATATAGAAGGCTGCCACAGCTGCATGACGGCACGCGGAATCCGAAAGACGAATACAAAAACATATACACAGACACTAAGAGGGAGATTTCAAAATGAAAGCAATGGTTTTATGCAGTGGTGGCGTTGACAGTACCACTTGTTTAGGAATGGCAGTTGATAAGTATGGTGCGGAAAATGTGATTGCACTGTCCATTTACTATGGACAGAAGCACACCAAAGAAATCGAGTGTGCGAAAAAAGTAACACAGCATTATCAAGTGGAGCATTTATCACTGGATTTGGAAAAAATATTCCAGTACAGTGATTGTTCCCTGCTTTCACATTCCGATAAAGAGATTCCGCAGGAAAGCTATGCCAGCCAGATAGAAAAGACAAACGGTACACCGGTATCGACATACGTGCCGTTCCGCAATGGACTGTTTTTATCCAGTGCGGCAAGCATTGCACTGTCAAAGGGCTGTGAAGTCATTTACTATGGTGCACACAGCGATGACGCGGCGGGAAGCGCATACCCGGACTGTAGTGATGCGTTCAACCGGGCGATAAATGATGCTATTTATATAGGAAGCGGAAAGCAGTTAAAGGTGGAAGCACCGTTTATTGCACACACTAAAGCAGAGGTCGTAAAAATCGGACTCGACCTTCATGTGCCGTATGAATATACATGGAGCTGCTATGAGGGAAATGAAAAACCGTGTGGAGTCTGCGGAACGTGCATTGACCGTGCCAAAGCATTTGCGGCAAATGGTGTCAAAGACCCGGCATTATCATTTTAAAAATATAAATAAGGAAGGAAAAACAATGGCAGGAAGAAGTAAAGAAGAAACGCAGGGTGTAACACTGCTTGGCAATCAGGGAACAAAGTATCCCGACAATTATGCGCCGGAGGTTTTGGAAACATTTGTAAACAAACACCCGGATAACGACTATTTTGTAAAATTTAACTGCCCGGAATTTACAAGCCTCTGCCCGATTACAGGTCAGCCGGACTTTGCAGCAATTACAATTTCGTATGTGCCGGATGTAAAAATGGTAGAGAGTAAATCATTAAAGCTGTATCTGTTCAGCTTCCGCAATCACGGAGATTTTCATGAAGACTGTGTCAACATCATCATGAAAGATTTAATTCGCCTGATGGAGCCGAAGTACATAGAAGTATGGGGAAAATTCACCCCGCGCGGCGGCATTTCCATTGACCCGTACTGCAATTACGGAAAGCCGGGGACACGCTGGGAGCAGGTTGCATGGGAGCGGTTAAGCAGTCATGACTTATACCCTGAAAA
>ERZ1673751.762-NODE-762-length-29039-cov-7.657846_pt1 | contig 29039 bp, 40 predicted proteins | sample MGYA00580202_ERZ1673751 | MGnify/ENA primary metagenome ERZ1673751 (study PRJEB41218, sample SAMN15661780) | gut metagenome | host: Homo sapiens | place: Canada: London | collected 2015-08-20/2019-03-30 | study: EMG produced TPA metagenomics assembly of... | reverse complement strand
TAGTCATCAATACCACCTTCATGTTTGCTAAAATTCTCCTTCATCCCAGTCGTCTATAAATGCATCATAAGTAAATGCACCAGCGAATAAATCAGGATGGAGTTTAACATACAAATTTCGTATTTTTGTCCTTGTATCCCTCATAAAAGGTGTTGCAAGAGAATCATTGAAGAAACTATTACTCAATTTGTTTAATTCTCCAAGCAATCCATACACATATGATTTCAAGATGGGGTCAAGGAAGGCGTCTGATTTTGAACTCCACTTCGAACTGTATAAATCTTGTACTTTCTGAGGGAGGTTCATATCTATTAATGAAGCACCGTAGTTTTCGCCTATCAATTCCAACATTATTTCATCATAATCAGACGTGAATTCTTGAAGTAACGCTTTGTCCTCTGAGGAATAAGGATATTTTTCAGAAGGACATTTTTCGGGGATTTCAAAAGCCTCAGCATTTGATGAAACTAAATTAGAAATAGCCTCACCCCAGGCATTAGCGACAGCTTGTCCAGAAACTATGATTTTTTCTTCAAGAATATCATGAGGTGTTTTCTCATCTGCATTTTTGGCACTCTTCGGGGTGCCTTTTTTCTTTTCGGTTGCGGCAGCTATGCGAATTATATTGCAAAAAAAGTTAGCTAATTTCTCTGACATATTAGCTGGGTATAATTCATCAATAAACGGACTAAAGGTGTCAGTTATTTGTTGAGCCGTAGTATCTGAAAACTCCTCTAAATATTCGGCAAATCCATCTGGCTCGAGATAAGGATTGATTCTTTGAGCCATTTTAGTTATTTTGGTTTTTCCGTTGAAATACGCCTTGTAAGTAGATTCTTTCACATCTTCTAAAAAAGGTCTGCCGTCTTCTGTAACAACGACATCAAAAAGAGTCTTTACAAAAGAGTGCGTATTTTCGGCACCACCAATTATCGGCTTAAGCAAACTTGCGAATTCTGTAAATTCCACTGTTTCACCACCTTAATAAACTATGCCTACCCAAGACTACCCGTGGCTACCAAGTTATACCGATCCACTATGCTAAAATGAAATTGTACAGAAGAGTACAGGAGTGGAACTTGATATGATATAGAAATACTGTATCTAATATTATATCAGATTTAAAGCAATTTTACAATACTTACACAATAAAAAGTGTGCGAATTGAAAGAATTTATGCTAAATCCGAAAAATTCAATTCTGACACCGAGATAGCTACATAGAAACAATGTGTATCCATCTGAGTGCCAGACACTCAAATAAAAATTATTCCAATGCCCGAAGTGGTCGACCTTAAGGCGGCGGGATACATCAAGAGCAAAACTGACCATAGCAGTATCCACTGTGCTTTGCTGTACTCATTTTCGGTAACAGAGTCGGAGTGTACCTTCACATCAGCTCTTTTTGTGTCCCTGCCGCCACCCAATCTGGCGAAAAAGAAAGGCAGGGACTTATCAAAACATCGGGATAGCATTACACGCGAGCCTATCCCCATAACTGTCGATAAACTACAGATATACCACGCATCGATTAGCTATCGGTGGCTCAACGTAGTATACTGGTCAAATAAATAACAGCTGCCTTTTGAGCGGGTTTGCTGCAATCCGAAACGGAATTTATCCGCTGGACTGTGGCGCCTTTGTTATGCCCAAAAGCAGCTGGAACCTCCGTTTCGGAATTACCGAGATGGAGGTTTTTTTATGACAATCAAAGACAATAACAAGCCTAATCGCATCTATCTGAAATCTACAAAACAGTGGGTTGAAGTCCCTGAGGACATCTATCGCGAAATCAACCGTTCGAACGACGCGTTTCGCAAGCGTGAGCAGTATCACGGTCGCTGCGCCTGCCCCAAGAGCAAGTTCTGGCTCTGCGATACGGATTGCGGTAACTGCGAATTCCAACGTGCCGGAGATATGCTTTCTCTCGACTATGAGAACGAGAATGGAGATGGCGATACATATTCAATGTTTGACAGCGTTACAGACACTTCACCAAATGTCGAGAAGATTGCCGAGGACAAGCTGCTGCTTGCCGCTCTTTTCAAGCGGCTATGTGAGCTCGACCCCGATGGTGAAATCATCTGGCAGATGCTTGCTGAAGAATCGTCAGACCGTGCTATTGCGAAGGAACTTGGCAGGCCGCAGCGCACATTCTCCCGTCAAATGAAACGCTATCGTGATGAATTCCGCAAAATCCGCGGCTTCTAACAAATTTCTCAAAAAAAGTGGCTCAAAACAAAATCTCGTTTCCATTGAGTAGTGTAAGACGAAAAAACACTTACAGAACCGAGGTGATGCTATGAAGCAGTCTGATTACAAGCGACACAGCGAACTTGTTGAGGTTTTAACCGCAATCAGTGTTGTGTCCGAAAGACTGGCAAGAAATATGAGTGTTCTTGCCGCAGAAAAATTTATGAAAGGAGAAAATCGCAATGAGCAGAACAAGCGAAATGGCAACGGCAATAGAAGAACTGCGAAATGCCGCCGCAGCTATTAAGGACACGGCAGATTGGCTGGCACAATATTTCATCAATCCAGATGAACCCGAACAGGAAAAGCAAGAGCACGTTCACACCTTCACCCTTGAAGAAGTACGCGCAACGTTAGCTAATAAGTCTCGTCAAGGGTGCACAGCAGAGGTAAAGGCGCTGCTTGTAAAGTATGGTGCAGACAAGCTGTCCGCTATCGACCCCGCTAAGTACGGTGAGCTTATGGCAGAGGCGGAGGTGCTTGGAAATGGCTAAGGCACACGCTCTTTTGTCGGCATCATCAAGTGAGCGGTGGCTTGAGTGCCCTCCTTCCGCAAAGCTGAACGCTGCGGCAACAGAAACCCCAAGCGAATACGCAGCGCAAGGAACAGACGCACACACCCTATGCGAGTACAAGGTAAAGGTTGCTCTCGGTATGGAGTCGAAAGACCCCACCGAGGATTTGACCTACTATGACGAGGAAATGGAGCAGTGTGCAGATGAGTACGCTACATACATTTCCGAACTGTATTCAGAGGTTAAGGACATCTGCCCCGACCCCATTGTGCTGATAGAGCAGCGGCTTGACTTTTCACATTGGGTTCCGGAAGGTTTCGGTACGGGAGATTGTCTTATAGTTGCGGACGGAACGCTGTATGTAATTGACATGAAATTCGGTAAAGGCATAGAGGTATCTGCTCTCGAAAACCCGCAGATGATGTGTTACGCTCTTGGTGCTTTGGAATTGTTTGACGGCATCTATGACATCAATTCCGTCTGTATGACAATCTTTCAGCCGAGGCGAGAGAACATCAGCACTTACACTATCGGAAAGGACGAGCTGCTTGCTTGGGCTGAAAACACGCTGAAACCTACTGCCGAACTTGCGATGAAAGGCGAAGGTGACTTCAAAGCCGGTGAGCACTGTCAATTCTGCCGTGTGAAGGCAACCTGCCGCAAACGAGCCGAGTACAGTCTCGAACTCGCCCGTTATGATTTCGAGATGCCAGCAATGCTTGATAACAACGAAATATCGGCAATTCTGGCAAAGGCAGACCAACTCGTTTCATGGGTGACCGACATCAAGGAATACGCTCTCGGACAAGCACTTAACGGTACGGAATACCCAGACTGGAAACTTGTTGAGGGACGTTCCAACCGCAAATACACAGACGAAAAAGCCGTTGCAGATGCAGTAACATCAGCGAGTTTTGACCCATACGAACATAAGGTTCTCGGTGTCACCGCTATGACAAGATTGCTCGGCAAGGCAAAATTCGAAGAACTGCTCGGTGGCTTAATTGAAAAGCCGCAGGGCAAGCCAACTTTAGTACCAAAATCGGACAAGCGTCCGGCACTCAAGAATAACGCTGCAACTGCAGCAGACGATTTCAAGGAGGATAACTGATATGTCAAAGATTAACAATCCCACAAAGGTAATCACAGGACCCAACACCCGTTGGTCTTACGCAAATGTATGGCAGCCGAAGTCAATCAACGGCGGCGCACCGAAGTACAGCGTTTCGCTCATTATCCCCAAGTCCGACACGGTAACCGTGGAGAAGGTAAAGGCGGCTATCCAGGCGGCTTACGAGGAGGGCGAAAGCAAGCTTAAGGGCAACGGCAAGACCGTACCCGCACTTTCCGTTATCAAAACACCTCTGCGTGATGGTGATACCGAACGCCCCGATGACCCCGCTTATTTTATCAATGCGAATTCCGCTACCGCACCCGGTATCGTGGACGCTGACCGTCAGCCTATTATCGACACTTCCGAGGTATATAGCGGTGTTTACGGCAGAGCGTCAATCAATTTCTATGCTTTCAACTCGAACGGGAACAAGGGCATTGCTTGCGGGCTCAATAACCTTCAGAAGATTCGTGACGGAGAACCGCTCGGTGGCAAGTCCAGAGCCGAGGACGATTTCAACACGGACGATGATGACGATTTTCTTTCGTGAGGTGTGTTATGACTGAATTACAAGAGTTTATGCTTGCAGTTTCATTCGGGTGTTCATGTGGAGGGCTCATTGCAGGGCTGTTTCAGACTGTCCTTGACATCATTGACCTTGTAAAATACAAGCGTAACAATCGCAAACAGTAACAAGTGGTGTACGCATTATCCGCTTTGCGGAAAACGCTGCACCGGGTGGGTGGGCAGGATTTTTTGGAGGAAACAATCATGAATATTACAGTATTTAACAATTCGGAATTTGGAGAAATCCGTACAGTAGAGGAAAATGACAGAGTGCTTTTCTGCGGTTCTGATGTAGCCAAGGCTCTTGGTTACATCAACGCAAGGGACGCACTTTCCAAGCACTGTAAGGGTGTCGTGAAATGCGACACCCCTACAAATGGCGGTGTTCAGTCGCTAAGTTTCATCACCGAGGGCGATGTTTACCGTCTTATCACACACAGCAAGCTGCCGAATGCACAGCGCTTTGAGAGTTGGGTATTTGACGAGGTTTTGCCTGCTATCCGTAAGCACGGGGCGTATATGACCGGAGAGATAATCGAACAGGCACTTAATTCGCCGGATTTCCTTATCGAACTTGCAACCAAGCTGAAAGAGGAAAAGGCGAAAAACGCACAGCTTACGGTTTCTAATCAGATTATGCAGCCCAAAGCGGAGTATTTCGATATGCTCGTTGACAGAAATCTGCTCACGAATTTCCGCGATACCGCAAAGGAGCTCGGAACGCGACAGAACGATTTTGTGAAATTTCTGCTTGACAAGGGATATATCTATCGCTCTGTCAAGGGAAAACTAAAACCCTACTCTACCTATGTTGACAGCGGCTTATTTGTGCTAAAAGAATTTGCTAATGAGAAGACAGGATATTCCGATACACAAACGCTGATTACTCCAAAGGGCAGAGAAACTTTCAGATTGTTGTGCATTTGATTATCGGGCGGCGGAGTAGTGACGGCAGTTTCTGCCTTGGAGGCAGTTTCTGCCCTTCACTGCCGCCTGTTTTTTGAGGTGAAATATGGGCGAAATAAAGAATTTATCAATAGACCTTGAAACCTACTCTGATGTTGACCTTCCCAAATGCGGAGTGTATAAGTATGCAGAGTCACCGCAGTTTGAGATACTGCTGTTCGCTTACTCTGTTGACGGAGGAGAAGTGCAGGCAGTTGACCTTGCAGGCGGTGAGAAAATCCCGCCCGAAATCCTCTCTGCCATAACCGACAACATTGCTACAAAGTGGGCATTCAACGCAAATTTCGAGCGGGTATGTTTGTCAAAATACCTCGTTTTACCGCAAGGTGAGTATCTTTCCCCCGACTCTTGGAAATGCACAATGACTTGGGCAGCATATTTAGGCTTGCCGCTGTCGCTTGAGGGAGCGGGAGCGGTTCTTGGACTGGAACAGCAGAAACTCAAAGAGGGCAAGGATTTAATCAAGTATTTTTGTGTACCGTGCTTGCCTACAAAGGCGAATGGTGGCAGAACACGAAATCTACCCATTCACGCTCCCGAAAAGTGGTCGCTTTTCAAGTCCTACAACAAGCGTGATGTCGAGGTTGAAATGGCAATACAGAGCCGTTTATCAAAGTTCCCCGTACCCGAGTTTGTATGGAAAGAATATCACCTCGACCAATGGATAAACGACCGTGGTATCGGCTTGGATATGGAGCTTGTCCGAAATGCAATTGCCTTTGACGAACGTTCTCGAAAGACGCTCACTACTGCTATGCAAGACCTCACCAGCCTTGAAAACCCCAATTCGGTAACGCAGATGAAACAGTGGCTTTCCGAGAACGGACTTGAAACCAACACACTCGGCAAAAAGGCTGTGGCAGAACTTATTAAATCTGCTCCGGCTGAATTGCAACAGGTGCTCATACTCCGTCAGCAGCTTGCGAAATCCTCGGTGAAAAAGTACACCGCTATGGAGAACGCTGTCTGCAATGATAATCGTGCGAGAGGAATGTTCAAGTTTTACGGAGCGAACAGAACAGGTCGGTGGGCAGGCAAAAATGTGCAGTTGCAGAACCTCCCTCAGAACCATATACCCGACTTGGAACAGGCTCGAGAACTGGTCAAATGCGGCGACTATACCGCTCTGGAAATGCTCTACGAGGATATCCCCGATACCCTGTCACAGCTTATCCGTACGGCATTTGTGCCGCAGAATAACCACAAGTTCATAGTTGCAGACTTTTCTGCAATTGAGGCAAGAGTGCTGTCTTGGCTTTCGGGAGAAAAATGGCGGTCGGAGGTTTTCAGAACAGGCGGAGATATTTATTGTGCGTCTGCAAGTCAGATGTTCGGAGTTCCCGTTGAAAAGCACGGAGTGAACGGACATTTGCGGCAGAAAGGCAAGATTGCGGAACTCGCTCTCGGTTACGGTGGCTCTGTTGGTGCGCTAAAAGCAATGGGCGCGATAGAAATGGGACTTGCTGAAGACGAGCTGCAGCCGCTCGTTGACAGTTGGAGAACCGCTAACCCGAATATAGTGCGGTTCTGGTGGGAGGTTGACCGCTGTGTTAAGGAAACTGTAAAAATGCGGATAACCACGCAAACGCACAATATCAAGTTTATCTACCAAAGCGGTATTCTGTTTATCGAGTTACCGAGCGGCAGGCGGCTGTCGTACATCAAACCCCGTATGGGCAGAAGCTGCCGCCACGGCGAGAACCGCTTTGGCGGCGAGTCAGTAACCTACGAGGGCATTGGAGCAACTAAAAAATGGGAGCGACTTGAGAGCTACGGCCCGAAATTCGTGGAGAATATCGTACAGGCAATCAGCCGTGATATCCTCTGCTATGCTATGAAAAACCTGTCCGAAAGGTGGGGAATTGTCGCTCACGTTCACGATGAGGTTATTATCGAGTGCGACAAGGACACATCTCTTGCGGAGGTCTGCGAGGTAATGGGCAGAACACCGCCTTACGCAAACGGTTTATTACTCCGTGCGGACGGATATGAATGTGATTTTTATAAAAAAGATTGAGTTGTATGGCTCAAAGTATGTTTTTGTTTCCATTGGATATTATGGGTGGAGATTTTACTCTGCCCGGAAAGGAGTTCTTATGAGTATAGGGAAGTACAACAGTGAATGCTACTATGACCCTACGGCATACGCCGCACTGACAGCAGTAGAAAACGAAGAAAGAGCAGTTAAAGCATACCGACCTATCGTGTATATATGTTCGCCATATTCGGGTGATGTTGAGGTTAATATAGCAAATGCGAGAAGATATTGCAGGTTTGCTGTTGATGCCGGGTATATCCCGATTGCGCCGCATCTTCTGTTTCCGCAGTTTCTGAATGACGGTGACAGGTTGGAACGAATGTTGGGACTGCATTGCGGAAATGCTCTGATGAGCAAGTGTGCGGAAGTGTGGGTTTTCGGAAAAACAATTTCCAACGGTATGGCTGAGGAGATTGAGTACGCAAGACGAAAGGAATACACTATCAAGTATTTTTGCGATGAAATCAAGGAGGTAAAAGACTGATGTTTACAATTTACAGTGCAGACCGGGCGGGCGTCCCTTCAAATTGTTTATATCCGCACAAAGCTAACATCAAGGACGACAGCGACCTCAAAGCCGCTGTCTTGAATGACTATGTTTGTGCCGAGTACAAGAACAACTACCGCAGCAATAGCAACTTTATCGGCAGCGATTGCCTTCCGGTGGATTGCGACAACGACCATTCAGAAAATCCCGAAGATTGGGTAACTCCCGAAGATGTGGCAGATGCTTTCCCTGGAGTTACTTTTGCTGTTCATTATAGCCGCAATCACAATAAAGCTAAAAACGGAAAGCCGGCAAGACCAAAATTTCACGTGCTTTTCCCGATTGATTATGTAAGTGACCCGGCGGTTTACAGCGAGATGAAGAAACAAGTGAACTCGCTGTTCCCGTACTTTGACACACAAGCACTTGACGCGGCACGGTTCTTTTACGGAACGCCAAACCCGAAAGTTGAAATCTATCCCGGTTTTATGAATTTGACCGAACATTTGGCGAGCGTTACCCACGGAACAGAACTCTGTGATGACTTTGACGAAAATATGTCGCAAGGGCAGTATGGAGATGTAACAATTCCCGAAGGTAATCGTAATGCTACTTTATCACACTTTGCGGGGAGAGTTCTCAAAAAATACGGCGACTGCGACAAGGCTCGACAGGCTTTTCTTGATGAAGCGGCAAAGTGCTCACCGCCGCTTGATGATGCTGAACTCTCTACCATCTGGCACAGCGCACAGAAATTCTACGGTAAGGTAAAAAAGCAGGTCGGATATATTGCTCCGGAGCAGTATAATGCGGATTTCAACCTCTGTCCGGAAGATTTCTCAGATATCGGACAAGCAAAGGTTTTGGCAAGAGAGTATAACGGGGAACTGGTTTACACCGACTCCACCGATTATATGCGTTATGACGGTACGCACTGGGCTGAGTCAAAGCAGCTTGCTGTCGGCGCTTGCGAGGATTTTCTTGACCGTCAGCTTGACGAAGCAGAAAATGCAGTTGCTAAAGCAAAGCAGGCTCTTGAAAAGGCAGGAGTCGACAAAGAAACCATATCTGCCGGAGGTAAGGCACTTGCAAAAGCCATTGACGAGAAAAGTCAGAATGCTTACTTCGAATACTGCAATGCGGTATCATATAAGGCTTTCGTTATGAAGCGCCGGGATATGAAATACATAGTTTCTGCGTTGCAGGCGGCAAAGCCTATGCTGTTGCGCAATATCAGCGAGTTTGATACAGGAGAATTTCTGCTGAATACTCCTACTGCTACCTATGACCTACGGCTTGGTATAAACGGCGCAAGCGAACACAGTGCGGAAAATCTTATAACCAAAATTACCTCGGTATCTCCGTCAAACGATAACACAGACTTGTGGCTGTCAGCGGTGGATAACTTTTTCTGTGGCGATGCTGAACTTATCGAGTATGTTCAGCAAACGGTAGGATTAGCGGCAATCGGCAAAGTGTATCAAGAGGCGCTTATCATAGCCTACGGTGAAGGCAGTAACGGTAAATCCACCTTTTGGAACGCAATAGCGAGGGTTCTCGGCAGTTACAGCGGAACTATATCCGCGGACGCTCTGACCGTAGGATGCAAGCGAAATGTCAAACCCGAAATGGCTGAACTCAAGGGCAAAAGGCTTGTAATAGCTGCTGAACTTGAAGAAGGCGTCCGTTTGAATACATCAATCGTAAAACAGCTGTGTTCCACCGATGAGGTGTCAGCCGAGAAGAAATACAAAGACCCGTTCAAGTTCATTCCTACCCACTCGCTTGTGCTTTACACCAACCACCTGCCTAGGGTTGGAGCGAATGATGACGGAACTTGGCGCAGGCTTATTGTTATTCCGTTCAATGCGAAAATCAAGGGAAACTCCGATGTCAAGAACTATGCTGATTACCTTGTGGAGAACGCGGGAGGTGCTATTCTTACCTGGATTATTGAGGGTGCGCAAAAGGTAATAGCAGCGAATTTCAAGCTGTCTGTGCCGAAAGTTGTGGAGGACGCTATCAATCAATACCGTGACAATAACGACTGGCTTTCTATTTTTATTGAGGATTGCTGCGAGGTAGACAAGACCTACACTCAGAAATCGGGCGAGTTGTATCAGGAGTATCGTGCGTACTGTACGAGAAATGGAGAGTTTGCACGAAGCACTACGGAGTTCTATACTGCTCTTGAAATTGCAGGTTTTTCGAGGAAGAAAACAAAGGTGGGTAACGTAATAATGGGGCTTCAGCTGAAGTCAGAATTTGACGATTGAGTCATAACGGCAGAAGCTGCCGCCACGGTGGAGGTCGATGGAGGTCTTGGTATAAAACCCATTTAGGGCTGAAAAATTGATAAAAACAGTCCTATAGAATAGTTTATGTAACGACCGTCATCGACCTCCACCTAAAGGAGCGATTTATGCGAGAAAAAGTAATTGAACACAAACTTCTGACGGAAGTAAAGAAAATCGGCGGTCTGGCACTTAAGTTCGTATCGCCGGGTTACGATGGGGTTCCCGACAGAATAGTTCTTCTGCCCGGTGGGAAAATCGGCTTTGTGGAGGTAAAAGCACCGGGAGAAAAGCCTCGACCACTCCAACTGGCAAGGCACAGGCTACTCCGCAGACTGGGGTTCAAGGTGTTTGTACTGGACAACCCTCAACAGATTGGAGAGATAATTGATGAAATACAGTCCACATAGCTATCAGCGGTATGCAACAGAGTTCATCAAGGATACTCCCGCTTGTGCGATTTTCCTTGATATGGGCTTAGGCAAAACAAGCATAACGCTGACGGCATTAAACGACCTATTGTTCGACAGTTTCGAGGTACACAAGGTTCTGGTAATTGCACCCCTTCGAGTGGTGAGAACCACTTGGAGCGAGGAAATCGAGAAATGGGAGCATTTGAAAATGCTGCGGTATTCCGTGGCGGTGGGAACTGAAACAGACAGGCTTTCGGCACTCCGAAAACCCGCAGACATTTATATCATTAATCGGGAAAACCTCGGCTGGCTTGTTGAGGAAAGCGGTGTTCCCTTTGATTTCGATATGCTTGTAATTGATGAGCTGTCCTCCTTCAAGAACTACAACACCAAGCGTTTTAAGGTTTTGATGAAAGTCAGACCCAAGGTAAAACGCATAGTCGGACTTACCGGTACTCCTTCAAGCAACGGACTTATGGATTTATTCGCAGAGTTCAAGCTGCTGGATATGGGAGAGCGGCTCGGGCGGTTTATAGGACAGTATCGCACGAACTACTTCTTACCAGACAAGCGAAACGGGCAGATAATTTACAGTTACAAACCACTGCCCGATGCCGAACAGCGGATATATGACAAAATCTCAGATATCACAATTTCTATGAAAGCTGCCGACCACTTAAAAATGCCCGAACTCATTTCAACGGAATACACGGTTCAGCTTTCGGAAAAAGAGCAAGAAAAATATGATGACCTCAAGGAAGAATTGGTTCTCACCCTTAATGACGGAGAAATCACCGCCGCAAACGCAGCAAGTCTTTCAAACAAGCTGTCGCAGATGGCAAATGGCGCGATTTACGATGATAACGGAAACACAATCAACATTCACAGCCGAAAACTTGACACTTTGGAAGATATAATCGAGAGCATGAATGGCAGACCGCTGTTGGTGGCTTATTGGTTCAGGCACGATTTGGAGCGTATTTCCGAGCGGCTGTCAAGTTTGCATATTCCTTGTACAAAGCTTGATACCGCTGATAGTATAAGCCGTTGGAACAAGGGAGAGATACCCGTGGCGCTTATTCACCCCGCCTCTGCGGGACACGGACTGAATTTACAAAACGGTGGTTCGGCTCTTGTGTGGTTCGGACTTACATGGAGTCTTGAACTGTATCAACAAACAAACGCAAGGCTCTGGCGGCAAGGTCAGACGGCAGAAACCGTGGTTATTCAGCATATCGTTGCGAAAGGCACTATTGACGAGAAGATATTGAAGGCACTAAAAAACAAAGGCCGCACACAATCGGCATTGATTGATGCGGTCAAGGCGGAGGTGAAATAAGTGACAGCAAAGGAGTATTTGGAACAGGCAGCAGTTCTTAACAAGCAAATCAACGATAAACGAGCTGAACTCCAAAGCTACCGTGATTTATCGACAAGTGTTTCGGGGTGCAGATTTGAGGAGCATTTATCGGGAACGAGGAGCGGTGAAGCACCGTTTGTCAGATTTACCGAGAAAGCCATCGAACTCGAAAAGGAAATCAGACAGGACGAGGAGCACCTTGCAATATTAAAATGCGAAATCGGTGAGGTGATTGATAGACTTGACAATGTAAACGAGCGTGTTATTTTACGGTACAAGTATCTGCTGTTTCTTTCGTGGAGAGATATCGGAGCAAAGATGAATTACTCAAAAAGGTGGGTAATGGAGCTACACGATAAAGCCGTCTTGAATTTTCAGAAAATACAGCAATAGACTTCACCTCACTTCACTCCTAATTCATCTTGATACACACTCTATAATATGTTATACTTACAATAGACAAATATACAGAGAGCCTTGCGGACTTCCGCAGGGCTTTTCTTTTGAAAGAGGTGAACCCAATGCCTACAAAACCCAAGCGTCCCTGTTCCTTTCCCGGCTGCCCGAACCTGTGTGTCGGTCAGTACTGCAAGGAACACGAGCAATCGGCACGGCGCAGTTACAACAAGTACGAACGCAGTCCCGATACCAATAAGCATTACGGCAGAGCGTGGAAACAAATCCGCAGCAGATACATAAGTCAGCACCCACTGTGCGAGATGTGTCTGAAACAAGGAAAGCTGACACCCACCGAGGAGGTTCACCACATAAGACCAGTGTCGCAAGGCGGTGGCAGTGAGTTCAGCAATCTGATGTCGCTCTGTCAGTCCTGCCACACCAAGATTCATCTTGAAATGGGTGACAGACAGATTCGCAGTTGACCGGTAGGGGCGGTCAAAATCTCCGGGACTAATACAAGCGGACAGCGGCCCGGGGCTTCGTGCGCAAAAACCGGGGTTCAAACGGGGTATTAAACCACATATCATTTTCGGGCGGTGCGAACCGTCCTTTTTTCTTGTACTGCGGAGGTGAAAATCATGGCTAAGGACGGCACAAACAGAGGCGGCAGACGAGTACGCGCCGGAGATAAACCCTCTCCTGCCGCAGAGAAAAAGCAGAAAGGACTTCCGGTGAAAATCATAAGCAACGATATACCGGCGCTCGACACTGCCGAGCTTGAAGCGGTTGACCTGCCGGAGGGCGCTGTTCTGAACGGCTCGGATATGCCGAAGCCAAGCGACTATCTCTCGGCTAGGCAAAAGAACGGAGTTCCGCTCGGCGCTGACGATATATACAGAGAAACCTGGCTGTGGCTTAAGCAAAGGAACTGCGAGAACCTCGTAAACAAGCGGCTCATTGAAGCCTACGCGCAGGCATATGCAAGATACATTCAGTGCGAGGAAGCGATCAGCACTTACGGTTTGCTTGGCAAGCACCCGACCACGGGCGGCGTTATTGCTTCGCCGTTTGTGCAGATGTCGCAGCAATTTCAGAAAAATGCTAATCTCATCTGGTATGAAATTTACGGAATAGTCAAGGAGAACTGTACCGAGCCTGTCGGTGATGATTTGAACGATTCAATGGAACGGCTCTTGCGTTCCAGGAAAGGATAACGCTATGTCAAAGGATACCATAGATTTTTTCAGAGAACTTAAAGGCAACCGTCCGAACCTTACAGTACAGCAATACCGAACAATCAAGGGACAGGCTGTTAAAGGCAATATTGCGGACGCTCGAAAGGGTCTGCACAAGGTCTTGAAAAGGAGAAACGTCAGATGAACACGACCAGTGAAATGCAGCTTGTCCCGATAGACAAGCTGATACCGTACGTCAACAATGCCCGAACCCACTCGCCGGAACAGCTGAACAAGCTGCGTTCCTCGCTGCGTGAGTTCGGCTTTATCAATCCCATTATTATCGACAGGGATTTCAATGTTATCGCCGGTCATGGAAGAATACTTGCTGCAAAGGCAGAAAATATTTCCGAAGTGCCTTGTGTGTTTGTGGATTATCTCACACCTGCGCAGAAGAAAGCGTACATAATCGCAGATAACCGAATGGCTCTTGACGCGGGCTGGGACGAGGAGATGCTGAAAGTTGAAATCGAAGCATTGCAGGCGGAAGATTTTGACCTCGGTCTGACAGGCTTTGATGAAAAGGAACTCGCTGCGTTCTTTGACGATGATTCCGATACCAAGGACGATGATTTCGATGTTGACGCAGAGATGGAGCAACCTTGCACAACAAAAGCGGGCGACCTTTGGCTGCTCGGAAGTCACAGACTTGTCTGCGGCGACAGCACCAAGCCGGAAACCTACGAAATTCTTATGAACGGAAAACAGGCAAACCTGGTAGTTACCGACCCGCCCTACAATGTGAATTATGAGGGTTCGGCAGGAAAAATCAAGAACGATAATCTTGAGAACGAGAAGTTCTACCAGTTCTTACTGGGCGCTTTCACCTGCATGGAGAAAGTCATGGCGAACGATGCAAGCATCTATGTTTTCCACGCAGATACAGAGGGCTTGAACTTCCGCAAGGCGTTTGCTGACGCAGGATTTTATCTCTCCGGAACGTGTATCTGGAAGAAGCAGTCGCTGGTTCTCGGTCGTTCGCCGTATCAGTGGCAGCACGAGCCGTGCCTGTTCGGCTGGAAGAAAAACGGCAAGCATCAGTGGTACTCCGACCGCAAGCAGACGACAATATGGGAGTTCGACAAGCCGAAAAAGAACGGCGACCACCCGACAATGAAGCCGATTCCGCTTATTGCCTACCCCATAAAGAATTCAAGCATGAGCAACTGTATCGTCCTCGACCCGTTCGGCGGCTCTGGCAGTACGCTTATCGCTTGTGAGCAGACGAACAGAATCTGCCACACCATCGAACTTGATGAAAAATTCTGTGATGTAATCGTGAAGAGGTATATTGAGCAGGTAGGTTCTGCGGAGAATGTGTCTGTGGTTCGTGAGGGAAAGACGATAGCTTATTCTGAACTGGAGGTCGCTGATGAAGAATGAACTCACACTCGGCAGCCTGTTTGACGGCAGCGGCGGTTTCCCGCTCGGAGGAATGTTTGCTGGCATTACTCCGCTGTGGGCTTCGGAAATCGAGCCATTCGCTGTTCGGGTAACAACGAAAAGACTACCGCAGATGAAGCACTATGGAGATGTATCTGCGCTGAACGGTGCTGATCTGCCGCCTGTGGATATAATCACATTCGGCAGCCCTTGTCAGGACATGAGCATTGCCGGAAAACGCAGCGGTCTTGACGGTTCGCGGTCGAGCCTGTTCTATGAGGCGGTCAGAATTATAAAAGAAATGAGGTGTGCGACCAATGGCAAATATCCGAGATTTGCGGTCTGGGAAAACGTCCACGGAGCGTTCAGTTCCAACAAAGGCGAGGACTTCAGAGCAGTCCTTGAAAGCCTGTGCAGGGTCAAGGACAAAACCGTTTCTGTTCCTAGATGTGAAAAATGGACAAACGCAGGAGAGATACTGGCAGACGGTTTCTCCATCGCCTGGCGAGTGCTTGACGCACAATACTGGGGAGTCCCCCAGAGAAGAAAACGCATCTTCCTTGTCGCAGATTTTGATAGCGAATGCGCCGGAAAAATACTGTTTGAGTCCGAAGGCTTGTCGTGGTATTCTGCAGAGGGCTTCCAAGCGTGGCAAAGAGCTGCCGCCGCTGCTGAAAGCGGCTCTGGAACGGCAGGCGCAGTCTGCCTGAACGACCAGGGTGGACAGTCCATAGAAATATCGCACGATATAACCGCAACTCTTCGTGCGGAAACACACGGTCACCCGCCCTGCGTGATGGAATCCGCAGCAGGATTCTGCACGGAACACTCGGCAAAAGCGGGAGGTATCGGCTACGAAGATGAAACTTCGCCCACCCTCCGTGCCGGAACTGTTCCTGCGACTGTCTATGAAAATCACTCGCAGGATATGCGCTATACGGAGTTGCACGGTATTGCTCCAACGGTTTCGTCAACCTACGGAACTGGCGGCAACAATCAGCCGTTTGTGGTTGAAGATACTCGCTGCTTTGATGTTCGTTTCACATCCGACGGCACGAAAAACGCGCGCCATAACTGCTATGAAACAGATACATCACGGACGATAGACACGGGCGGTAATTCTCCCGACTCAAACCAAGGCGGAGTGGCAGTCGTAGCCGTCCAGGGTTCAATGATAGGCAGAGCCGATAAAAACGGTCCGCAAGGCAGTGGCGTAAACGAGGATGTTTCATTCACCCTGAATGCCACCGACCGCCACGCTGTCGCATTTTCGCAGGACAGCTACACGAAGTACAGCGAAAACGATAAATGCGGAGCGCTCCGAGCCGCAGGTGGGATGTACGGAGGCGGCTCGGAAACGCTTGTTTACAGCACAAGCAAGAATTCCTATCATACCGAAGTCGAGGAGAATCTCGCAAACACGCTTGTCGCAAGCGATTACAAAGACCCGCCGGCCGTGAATTCTCCGGAATACATAGTCCGCAGGCTTACTCCAACCGAGTGCGCCCGTTTGCAGGGATTTCCCGACTGGTGGTGCGCTGACCTCGGAACGGACGAGCCGACAGATGAAGAACTACGGTTCTGGAAAGAGGTCTTTGAAACACACAGAAAAATCATCGGCAGCGCAGTCAAGCCGAAGTCCGAAAAGCAGATCCGTGCATGGCTGAAAAATCCCCACAGCGACTCTGCCGAGTACAAGCTGTGGGGAAACGGTGTTGCTCTGCCGTGTGTTTACTTTGTGCTGGCGGGGATTGCATGGGTCAGTTCTTGCTCGAATTAGCGTTGCCCGGCTCATCGCCAAGCACGATTTTTCCGTGCTTTTCTTCAAACTTTTCTATGCACTCACGAATCAGAACGATGATTTGCCCATTTGCGGAACGAGCCTCATAATCGGCAACGTAATGCAGTTTGTCGAGCATTTCATCGTCAATTCTGATGGATAAACTCTTGATAGCCATAAAACTCCTCCTGTTTATATCCGATATGTGTTTATTTTAACATCATAATGTGCTATAATGTATGGAGTGGGTTCAAAGTGCGTTCATAATGCGTTTATAAGGAGGGCAACATGAAAGTAGCTGTAATTGGTTCAAGAGGGCTGAGCGTGACTGATTTAGGCAGATATCTCCCCGAAAATACCACGGAAATCGTGTCCGGAGGTGCTAAAGGAGTAGATACTTCCGCAAGGGAATATGCTTTGGCACACGGAATAAAGCTGACGGAGTTCCTGCCGGAATACACAAGGTTCGGCAGGAGCGCTCCGCTGAAACGGAATATCACGATAATTGAGTATTCGGATATCGTACTTGCGTTCTGGGATGGAAAATCACGAGGTACGAAATTTGTCATTGACAACTGCCGCAAACTCGGCGTGGAAGTCAGAGTTTACATTATAGACTAATAGTTGAGCCGTACATTGTGCATAACGCAGAATGTGCGGCTTTCTGTTAAAACCCGTTGACTTATCCCCCTATTCGAGTAAAATGTGTAGTACCGAAAGGAAATGGAGGTACATACAATGACAATTTACTACAACGCGCAGGACAGAAAACCGCTTGTAAAAGCCATCAGCGAGTTCACGGGAGCGGACGCAGTTTACATGAGGACCCCGACCTACGCATACCGAATCGACTATTTCACTGTGACCCGCGAGGGCAACCTTGAATTTGATGACAGAGCCGACAGTGAGGAAATCGAGGGCCTGCTTGAATTCCTTGCGGAGCGCGGATTTATCGCCGAGAATGCCGCTACAGAACCGCTGGAAACGAATACCGAGAAAGTACCCGCAGCCGCCGACAGCGCTGAACACGGCAAAACTGTGGGGCTTACAGTGGAAGTTCCGCTTGAAAGCACAGCGGTCGGAAACCTCACCAAGCTGCTTGACGCAAAAGGCAGACTTATCCGCAGAGCCTTAGCGGTGGATAGCCTGTCGATTGAGGTCACGGGCAGCACGGTGAAGTTTCCCTGGTTCGCAGACTGCGGCACTGATGAGTGCAAGGCTTACACGCACTTCATCTCGGCACTCTGCGAACTTGCCTCAAATGCAAAGCGGGTTACGGCTAAGGAAAAGGAAACCGACAACGACAAGTACGCATTCCGCTGCTTTCTCCTGCGGCTGGGGTTCATCGGTTCGGAGTACAAAGCAGAGCGGAAAATACTGCTGAGAAACCTCACAGGTTCATCGGCTTTCAGAAATGGAGGTGCAAACCATGAGATTTCCGAGTAAAGAAACAATCGAGCAGTACCGCCGAGAGTACCCTGTCGGCTGCCGAGTAGAGCTTGTTTCAATGGACGACCCGCAGGCTCCTCCGAAAGGCACAAGAGGTACTGTACGAGGGGTTGACGATATCGGAAATCTGCTCGTCCGCTGGGATAACGGCTCGGGACTGAATGCTGTTCTCGGTGTTGATGTGGTTCGCAAAATCCGTGGCTGATATACACAATTTCTGCGTGTGTATTTCGTTCAATATATTGTGGTAAAACCGCTTGCTATATACTGCTTTTAGAGTTAATATGTGTGTACCGCAAGGGAAACAAAGCAAACGGAGGATACAAAAATGAACGAGAAAACCACCAAGCAGATTGAAGAAATGATGAACCAGACCATAGGGGTCGAGGTTGAAATGAATAACATCACAAGGACAAAAGCCGCGCAGCTTGCCGCCGAATTTTTCGGAACAGCCAGACACGAGCACACCGCAGGCCGCAACGGTTACGATACCTACTCCGCATGGGACGGCGAGGGTCGCGAGTGGAAGTTCCAGAAGGACGTGAGCATTGCGGGACCCGACAGCGAGAAATGCGAAATGGTTACCCCGATTCTCACCTACAAAGATATTGAAACCTTGCAGGAGCTTATCCGCAGACTTCGGAAAGCGGGTGCAAAGAGCGACGCGACAAGGGGCTGCGGAGTTCACATTCACATCGGTGCCAAGGGTCACACGCCGCAGAGCCTGCGAAACCTCGCAAACATAATGGCAAGCCATGAAAGCCTCCTCGCAAGCGCACTGAACCTCGACAGAAGCCGCATGAACCGCTACTGCCGCACGGTCAGCAAGGATTTTCTGGTGGAACTCAACCGCAAAAAGCCGAAAACCATGGCGGCGCTTGCGGACACCTGGTACGGAAGTCAGAACGCAGATTACGGCAGGTCGGCGCACTACAACGAAAGTCGCTACCATATGCTGAACCTCCACGCAACCTTTACAAAGGGCACGATTGAATTCAGACTTTTCCAGTTTGACGCGCCCTCGGGCGGCAAGCAGAACGGACTTCACGCAGGTCAACTCAAATCCTACATTCAGCTTTGTCTGGCGCTCAGCCAGCTTGCCAAGCAAGTCAAGACCGCAAGCGCAAATCCTCAGCAGACTGAAAACCCCAAGTACGCAATGCGGACTTGGTTACTGCGGCTCGGCTTCATCGGTGGCGAGTTCAAGACCGCAAGGGAGCTTTACACCAAGCGGCTCGAGGGTGACACGGCTTTCAGAAATGGCAGACACGATGTCTGCACGCCGCCCCAAAACGGCGGCACGGACGCCGCCGAACCAAGGGCGGCAGAGTAGACCGCAGTAAGCAGGAATCAGCTTCCTGCCCCCAATCCCCCCACTCGGGGGCTTTTGGTGGTAGAAAGGTGATTTCTGAAATTGAACCTTTCGGAAAGGATTATCACTATGAAAAAATACTATCTCGCTTATGGCAGCAACTTGAATGTTCGGCAAATGGCGCTGCGTTGTCCTACGGCAAAGCCCGTGGGGAGTGCGGTGATTAAGGACTACGAACTGCTCTTCAAGGGCAGCAAGACAGGAGCTTACCTCACAATCGAACCGAAATCGGGGGCGGAAGTTCCGGTTGCAGTCTGGTCGGTCGAACTTGCCGATGAAGAACGGCTTGATGTGTACGAGGGTTTCCCGGCTTTCTATTACAAGACCGAATTTGATTTGCCTGTGAACTACTTCTCGGGCAAAAAGGTGGTCAGAAAGGCGTTTGTGTACATCATGCACGAGGAGCGACCGCTAGGGTTACCGAGCGGTTCATATGTTCGGACTTGCCTTGAGGGTTACAGCAATTTCGGCTTTGACGAGAGTATTCTTTTCAAAGCGCTGAACAACAGCAGGAGGGTTGCCCATGAAATCGGATAACGAAACAGGACTTCGCACCTGCCCCCGCTGTGGGGCGCAGTACGGCGGGGTTCCTGCTCTTTCGAGAAAGTACCCCAACACCTATATCTGCCCGGATTGCGGCACACGGGAGGCCTTAGAAAGCATAGGTGTTTCCGCTGACGAGCAGGAAAAGATTATCAGTATCATTCACAATAAAACACACAGTTCTGACCGCTGATATTTGTGTACTATATTATCCGAAAACTGCTTGATATAATGCGGCTTTAGAGTTAATATGTGTACAACAAAAAAACACGGAGGAAAAGATTATGTGGAAACAGGGCGCAATCGGAGTTAAGGACAGCAACGGCAGAATGGTTTCGGTAAGCTACTGGGTAAAGCATTACGAAGAGCCAAGCGAGGAATACGGAATCAGCGGCGGCAGGATTTCCAAACTGATGTTAAAGCAGAACGGCAGGGTCGTTTACAACTACGACCGGGGCAAGGACATTGAACCGCTGACCCCCGAAGCCGAAAAGGCGCTTGCGATACTGATACACGAATACAACTGAACACTTGTGAAAGCCGCCTGCGGGCGGTTTTTCTTGTTCTGGGGGTGATGATATAAGAAAGCTGAAAAAGTACAAGCCGACAAAATTTAAGCTGAAAACCTCGGTGTACGATAAAGCTGCCGCAGACTTTGCGGTTGCATTCATCGAGAGCCTATGCCACACCAAAGGCACATGGGCTGGAAAGCCGTTCGAACTAATCGACTGGCAGGAGCAGATAATCCGAGATTTGTTTGGGACGCTGAAGCCGAACGGCTACCGGCAGTTCAATACGGCGTACATTGAGATACCAAAGAAACAGGGCAAGTCCGAGCTTGCCGCGGCTGTTGCGTTGCTCCTTACCTGCGGCGATGGAGAGGAACGAGCCGAGGTTTACGGCTGTGCCGCTGACCGTCAGCAAGCAAGTATCGTTTTTGAGGTTGCCGCAGATATGGTACGAATGTGTCCTGCTCTTTCCAAGCGAGTGAAGATTTTAGCATCGCAGAAACGACTTATATACACACCAACGAACTCGTTCTATCAGGTGCTTTCGGCAGAAGCGTACAGCAAGCACGGCTTCAATATCCACGGCGTTGTTTTTGACGAGCTGCACACTCAACCGAACCGAAAGCTGTTTGATGTAATGACCAAAGGCTCAGGTGACGCAAGAATGCAGCCGCTGTATTTTCTAATCACCACAGCCGGAACTGACACGCACAGCATTTGCTACGAAACTCATCAGAAAGCCAAGGATATAATCGAGGGTCGGAAAATCGACCCTACTTTTTATCCCGTGATTTACGGCGCTGATGAATCCGATGACTGGACAAACCCGAAAGTGTGGAAGAAAGCAAATCCAAGCCTTGACATTACGGTCGGTATCGATAAAGTAAAAGCCGCCTGCGAATCGGCAAAGCAAAATCCGGGCGAGGAGAACGCATTTCGACAGCTTCGTCTGAACCAGTGGGTAAAACAGGCTGTTCGGTGGATGCCTATGGAGAAGTGGGACAAGTGCGCGTTTGCCGTTGATGAGGACGAACTGGAGGGTCGCGTCTGCTACGGCGGGCTTGACCTTTCAAGCACTACGGATATAACGGCATTCGTGCTTGTTTTTCCTCCTTTGGACGAGGAGGATAAGTACATCATTCTGCCGTACTTCTGGATTCCCGAGGATAATCTGACACTGCGTGTTAACCGTGACCATGTTCCGTATGATGTGTGGGAGCGCCAATGTTACCTCCAGACCACCGAGGGCAACGTGGTTCACTACGGTTTTATCGAGCAGTTTGTTGAACGGCTTGGTGAGCGGTTCAATATCCGAGAGATAGCTTTCGACCGCTGGGGCGCAGTGCAGATGGTTCAGAACCTTGAGGGCATGGGCTTCACGGTAGTTCCTTTCGGGCAGGGTTTCAAGGATATGTCCCCTCCGACAAAGGAACTGATGAAACTGGTGCTTGAACAGAAGATAGCACATGGCGGTCACCCGGTTCTGCGGTGGAATATGGACAATATCTACATTCGCACCGACCCTGCCGGGAACATCAAGGCTGATAAGGAAAAATCCACTGAAAAGATTGACGGAGCTGTGGCAACAATCATGGCTCTCGACCGGGCTATCCGCTGTGGGAATGACCACGGAGCGAGTGTGTATGATGAAAGAGGAATACTTTTTATCTGATGCGTATAATCTTATTGACAAAGTAGCATAATTGTGTTATAATATGACTACCAACATAGGAGGTGTTTTTTATGACAAATTCTATTTCAATAAGACCGTCAAAGGACATTCGCACTAATTACGCTCAGATTTCCGCACTTACAAGGGATAATCCGGTAGCAATTACGGTTAACGGCAAGGAGGATACTGTACTTCTTAGCCATGAGGATTATCAGCAGACCATGCACTATATTTCCGAGCTTGAAGAAAAACTCGCTCTGTATGCTCACCTTGCGCAAAGCATGGACGACATAAGGCTTGGAAGAGTCCACAGTGCTGATGATGTATTCAACGATTTATTAAACGACCTGGAGAACCTTGATGTATGAATTGCAGAGTAATATTCACTGATACGGCAGAAGCTGATCTTCGCGATATAGCCTTTTATATTGCAAAGCAGTCAAAGGATAAGAATATTGCGATCCGTTTTGTAAACAAGCTAAGAGAAAAATGCAAAAATCTCGAAATACTGCCGGAAAGCGGCTCGCTCCCCAAGGAAAGGGTTCTTGTGAGTAACGGATATCGTTTTCTCATTCATGATAATTACCTTATGTTTTATTATTATGTCAAGGAAGAAAACACGGTATACGTTAATGCGGTTTTCAACGCAAAGCGAGATTACACTCGCGTGATGAAAAAGTTTATATAACATAACAGAATAATTGTTAAGCATCTGTCAGCAATGGCAGGTGCTTTTCTTATGCCCAAAAACAGAAAGGACTGATAATATGGGTATTTTCAAGGGGCTATTTCGTTCACGGGACAAGCCTCAAAACCGAACTGCGGGTTCATCTTATGCCTTCTATATGGGCAGTTCGACCGCTGGAAAGAACGTCACCGAGCGCTCCGCAATGCAGATGACCGCCGTGTATTCCTGCGTTAGAGTACTGTCGGAAGCTGTGGCGGGACTACCGCTGCACGTCTATAAGTACCGTTCGGACGGCGGCAAAGAAAAAGCGTTCACTCACCCGCTTTACCGTCTGCTCCACGATGAACCGAACCCCGAAATGACCTCGTTTGTTTTCCGTGAAACGCTTATGACGCACCTGCTCCTCTGGGGCAACGCATACGCACAGGTTATCCGCAACGGAAAGGGCGAGGTTATTGCTCTGTACCCGCTTATGCCGAACCGAATGTCGGTTGATCGAGATTCAAGCGGAAATCTGTACTACAAATACTACCGTGGCTCAGATGAAGCAATCCGCAGCAAGGAATATGAGGTTATTCTCTCGTCGGGCGATGTCCTGCATATTCCCGGACTTGGCTTTGACGGACTTGTTGGCTACTCGCCGATTGCAATGGCGAAGAACGCTATCGGGCTTGCAATTGCAACTGAGGAGTTCGGAGCTAAGTTCTTTGCGAACGGCGCAGCGCCAAGCGGCGTCCTTGAACACCCCGGTACTATAAAGGACCCGTCAAAGGTTCGTGAAGCATGGCAGTCGCAGTTCGGCGGGAGTTCCAACAGCGGAAAGGTCGCAGTGCTTGAAGAGGGCATGAAATACACTCCCATCAGTATTTCGCCTGAACAGGCTCAGTTCCTTGAAACAAGAAAATTTCAAATAAACGAGATAGCTCGAATTTTCAGAGTGCCGCCGCATATGGTCGGTGACCTTGAAAAATCGAGCTTTTCTAATATTGAGCAGCAGTCGCTTGAATTCGTGAAATACACCCTCGAACCGTGGCTTGTGCGCTGGGAGCAAAGCATGATTCGTTCGCTCCTCACTCCAAGCGAGAAGCAGGAATATTTCATCAAATTCAATGTTGACGGACTGCTTCGCGGCGATTACGCAAGCCGCATGAGTGGGTACGCTACCGCAAGGCAGAACGGCTGGATGTCCGCAAACGACATTCGGGAGCTTGAGAACCTCGACCGTATTCCTGCCGAGGACGGCGGCGACCTTTATCTCATAAACGGCAATATGACTAAGCTGGCTGACGCAGGTATCTTTGCGGCAGGCAGCGGAAAGGAGGATTCCGATGAAGAAATTCTGGAAGTGGACGAACAAGATGATACAGAACGAAGAAACGCAGGAGCAGAACCCGGAGAGAACGCTGTTCCTCAACGGCACTATCGCAGATGAAAGCTGGTTTGACGATGACGTCACGCCGCAGCTTTTCAAGGAAGAACTGCTGTCCGGCAGCGGAGATATTACCGTCTGGATAAACTCGCCCGGCGGGGACTGCGTTGCGGCAGCGCAGATCTACAATATGCTGATGGACTACAAGGGAAACGTCACGGTGAAAATAGACGGCATAGCCGCAAGCGCCGCTTCGGTTATTGCAATGGCGGGAAACAAGGTGCTTATGTCCCCGGTTTCGATGCTGATGATACACAATCCCATGACGGTGGCAATGGGAGATACAGCGGAAATGCAGAAAGCAATCGAAATGCTGTCCGAGGTCAAGGAAAGCATTATGAACGCTTATGAAATCAAGACGGGAATGAGCCGTGCGAAAATCTCGCACCTCATGGACGCAGAAACATGGATGAACGCAAATAAGGCGGTAGAGCTCGGCTTTGCGGACGGAATACTTACCCGTGAAGAGCCGAGTGAAGCGCCTGCCGCTGATTCTCTGATGTATTCCGAAACGCAGGTGGTCAATTCGCTTATGGGCAGGATTGCAGAAAAGTGCAGAATTGCCCCGAAAACCGAACACAAAACAAAAGCCGAGGATTTATTTTCCCGGCTTGATTTAATCAGAAATTGGAGGTAACGAAAATGACAATTCTTGAACTGCGCGAAAAGCGCAATAAGGCATGGGAAGTCGCAAAGGCTTTCGTTGAAACCAAGCGCGACAAGGACGGGCTTCTGTCCGCAGAGGACGCCGCTTCTTATGCCGAAATGGAGCAGAAGATTAAGGACTACGGCGCTGAAATCGAGCGTATGGAGCAGATGGCGGCTATGGACGCACAGCTTTCCAAGCCTACATCAGCACCCCTCACCGCCAAGCCGCTGAACGGCGGCAAACCCAAGTCCGGCAGAGCAAGCGATGAGTACAAGACGGCAATGCTGAACGCTCTCCGCACGAATTTCAGACAGGTGTCCGATGTGCTTTCCGAGGGCATTGACGCAAACGGCGGTTACCTCGTTCCCGAGGAGTACGACAGCCGCCTTATCGACACGCTGACCGAGGAAAATATAATGCGAAAGCTGGGTCACACCATCACTACCAGCGGCGAACATAAAATCAACATTGCCGCGACAAAACCTGCCGCAGCGTGGATTGACGAGGGCGGTGCGCTGTCTTTCGGGGAAGCTACTTTTGCGCAGATTAACCTTGACGCGCACAAGCTGCACGTTGCGGTTAAAGTGACCGAGGAGCTTCTCTACGACAACGCTTTCGGGCTTGAAAGCTACATTATCGAGCAGTTCGGCAAGGCGCTTTCCAATGCGGAGGAGGACGCTTTCCTCAACGGCGATGGAGTCGGCAAGCCTCTCGGACTTTTCTCCGATAAGGGCGGCGGCGAGGTTGCTGTTACTGCGGCAAGCGCTACTGCTATAACCGCTGACGAGATAATCAACCTTGTGTACTCCCTCAAGCGCCCGTACCGCAAGAATGCAAAGTTCATAATGAACGACCAGACTATTGCGGCGCTCCGCAAGCTGAAAGACAACAACGGTGCATATCTCTGGCAGCCGTCCCTCCAGGCGGGCGAGGTTGACAGGCTGTTCGGCTATGAGGTCTACACCTCTCCGTATGTTCCTGCTATCGCCGCAGGAAAGCCTGTAATCGCGTTTGGCGATTTCAGCTACTACAATATCGGTGACCGTGGCACTCGTTCTTTTGCGGAACTCAAGGAGCTGTACGCAGGCAACGGCATGGTCGGTTTTGTCGCAAAGGAGCGCGTTGACGGTAAGCTGATTCTTCCCGAAGCCGTGCAGATTCTCAAAATGAAAGGTTCCGGTTCGTAATGAATGAACTGCTAACCAAAGTCAAGCAGAATCTCATACTGGAACACTCGGCGGACGATGAACTCATAAGCGGGTTCATCACCGCCGCTGTTTCCTATGCCGAAAGCTATCAGCATATCGGGCAGGGATATTACACGGATAATCCCATGCCACCGACTACAGAACAGGCGGTAATAATGCTGTCCTCGCATTTTTACGAATCGAGGGACGGCAGTACCGGCGGCTTTTTCGGGGACAATGTTCAAGCCGGAAAACAGGTGTGGGATACCGTAAATATGCTCCTGCGACTGGACAGGCGGTGGAAAGTATGAGTTTCGGAAAGATGAACACGCAGATACAGATAACGCAGAAACAGGTCACGCTTGATGACGAGGGCTTTCAGACTGAATGCGATGTTGTTTTAGCAACAGCCAGAGCCTATCGGGAGGGGCAGCACGGCAGTGAGAAATGGGCAAACCGAGCTGCTTTTTCCGAAGCTACCGACCTGTTCCGTTTTCGCACCATTCCGGGGGTGAAAATATCCACGGATATGCGCTTGTTCTGCGATGGCTCTGTATTTGAGATAACCTCTGTCGAAGATGTGAAAGGCAGAGGTATGTATATCGAGGTTCTGTGCAAGGAGGTGAAGCCAAGTGGCTAAGGCTGATGTTAAAATGCCCGATGAATTCCTTTCGAGGATTTCTCGGCTTGGAGCGCAGACCGATAGCATTGCCGAAAAGATGTTGCAGGCGGGCGGCGAGGTCGCTCTCGCAAAGGTTCGGAGCAATCTGAAATCCGTTGTAGGTTCGGGAACGAAAAGCCAATCCCGCTCTACTGGTGAACTTGAACGGTCGCTCGGTTTATCTCCCGTTATTGTCGACAAAAACGGAAATCATGACATCAAGGTGGGTTTCTCTGAACCTCGTTCCGATGGTTCAAGCAATGCTAAAATAGCGAATATCCTCGAGTACGGAACAAGCAGTCAGTCGGCAAAACCGTTTCTGAAACCTGCGAAATCCGCTGTGAAAAAGCAGTGCGTGGAGACCATGAAATCCGCATTTGAAAAGGAGGCCGAGGGGCTGTGAGTCTGCTTTCAGAACTCTCTGCGATAGCCAAAAAGCTGAAAATTCCTGCGCAGACTGCGGTGTATTCCGGTAACGCTCCAGATGAATACTTGGTGTTCACTCCGCTGTACGACAGCTTTGAACTTCACGCAGACAATGCGCCGACTGCCGATGTGCAGGAAGTGCGGATTTCTCTTTTCAGCAAAGGAAATTACACCCGCACTGTGAGCAGGCTTGTAAAGGCTTTGCTTAATGCAGATATTACCGTAACCGCCCGAAAGTATGTCGGTCACGAGGACGATACAGGCTATCATCATTACGCCGTTGATACGGCGAAAAATTATGAAATGGAGGAGATATAAATGGCAACAATAGGTCTTGACAAGCTGTTCTACGCTGAGATAACCGAAGATAGTGACGGAAACGAAACCTACGGAGTTCCCGCTTCGCTTGCAAAGGCGATTTCGGCTGACCTCTCCGTGGAGCTTGCGGAAGCAACGTTATATGCCGATGACGGCGCTTCTGAAATCGTCAAGGAGTTCAAGAGCGGTACGCTTTCACTTGGCGTTGACGATATAGGAAATGACGCGGCTTCGGTTCTGACAGGCGCTACCATTGACAGCAACAACGTGGTCATTTCCACCAGTGAGGACGGCGGCAAGCCCGTGGCTATCGGGTTCAGAGCGAAGAAGTCCAACGGCAAGTACCGTTATTTCTGGCTGTACAGAGTGAAGTTTGGTATTCCGTCAACCTCGCTTGCCACAAAGGGCGACAGTATAACGTTTTCCACGCCTACAATAGAGGGCACGGTTCTCCGCAGAAACAAGCCCGATGGCAACGGAAAGCACCCGTGGAAAGCGGAAGCCACCGAGGGCGAGAAGAACGTTCCTGACAGTGTAATCACGGGTTGGTACAAGTCTGTATATGAACCAACATTCACGGCAAAGCCTGCTGAAACAGGCAAGTAACGGAGGTATGAGCAATGACGAATGAACGCAGTTCTTTAATAACCATCGGTGGCGAGCAGTACGAGATGATCCTCACCACCAGAGCGACAAAGGCTATTTCTAACCGCTATGGCGGGCTGGATAACCTCGGCGATAAGCTGATGAAATCCGAAAATATGGAGATGGCTCTGGACGAGATAATCTGGCTGATAACGCTGCTTTGTAATCAGAGCATTGAGATACATAATCTCAGAAACAGCGATAAAAAGCAGCTTCTCACCGAGGAAACCGTGGAGCTTCTGACCTCTCCTGGCGAGCTTGCAGAGTACAAGGACGCTATCACCGAAGCTATGCTGAAAGGCACAAAGCGTAATGTAGAAAGTGAACACCGAGCCGGTGTGGCAGATACCTCAAAAAACGCAGTAACAGCCGGGTGAACGATGCAGAACTATTCACCCGGCTGTTCTATTACGGAACGGCGCAGCTGCACCTCGGTTCGGAAGAGGTGTGGCTTATGCCGTTTGGGTTTCTGCTGGATCTGTGGGAGTGTCATAAGCAGTTTATGGGGCTTGCTAAACCTAAGCGGGAAACAGATATTGACGAGATTGTACCGATGGGGTTTTGATTGGAAAAGTGGTTGAAAAAAGTGGAGTTGCGTGGTATAATGGTTTTATAAAGGCAGATAATCTGCCCGATAAATCGGAATTTAACGCACATCTAAAAAACGAGAATTCACAAAAACGTAGCC
>ERZ1673751.747-NODE-747-length-29708-cov-15.095707_pt1 | contig 29708 bp, 24 predicted proteins | sample MGYA00580202_ERZ1673751 | MGnify/ENA primary metagenome ERZ1673751 (study PRJEB41218, sample SAMN15661780) | gut metagenome | host: Homo sapiens | place: Canada: London | collected 2015-08-20/2019-03-30 | study: EMG produced TPA metagenomics assembly of... | reverse complement strand
AGGGCAGGTTGTCGAAGTCGATCCAGGGGCGGTACTTGTGCTCCAGCTCCAGCCAGACGGCGTTGCGCTCGTCCGGGGTGAGGTCGGGGTTCTGGTACATCCTGTGCTGGAACTCGTCCACAATGCAGCCATAGGCCAGGAAGAGGAAGCTGTCCTCGGCGTGGAGCAGGGCGTATTTCTCAGTGTCCTTGCCAAAGAGCAGATGGTGCCAGGGAGCCGTCAGGAACTCCATGGCCATGGAGTGGATCTCGGCGCTCTCCATGCCGGGGCATTCCAGATCGGCGGGGATGGCGGGGTCACGCTCGGCCACATAGCCCTCAAAGGCATGGCCGCACTCGTGGGTCAGCACGTCCACATCGCCGGAGGTGTTGTTCCAGTTGGCAAAGATGAAGGGGGCCTTGTAGCTGGGCAGGCTGGTCATATAGCCGCCGGACATCTTGCCGGGGCGGCTCTCCACATCGAACAGCTCATTGTCCTGCATGAAGTCGATGAATTCTGCGGTCTCGGGGCTCAGCTCGTGGTACATGGTGCGGGCGGCGGCCATCCGGGCATCGTAGCCGGGGATGGGAGAGGGGTTGCCGTCCTGAAACGCCACAGGCAGGTCGGAGAAGGTCAGGTGAGAGATGCCGGTGCGCTTGCAGCGCAGCTCGATCACCTTTTTCAGCTCGGGCACCACATCGTTGGCCACCTGGTCGCGGAACTTCCGGATCTCGGCAGGGCCGTAACCGATGCGGTTCATCCGTACATAGGAAAGCTCGCTGTAATCGTGGTAGCCCAGGATCTGCGCCTGTGCGTTCAGGTTCTTGACGATCTTGGTGTACAGGCCATCCAGCTCGTCACGGTGGGCATCGAAATACGCGGCCTCGGCCTCGTAGGCGGCACGGCGGACGGCAGGGTCCAGATTCTCCTTATAGGGGCCCAGCTGGGGAATGGTCAGCTGCTTGCCGTCAAACTCAACCAGCGCGCCGCCGTACACCTGCTGGTACTGGCTGACAAGGGCATTGTACTCCTTCTGCAGCTCCACGGTGCGGTCATCCATGCCCAGTACGGCGTTCTTCATACCGGCCACACAGGTGGTGCCAAAGGCTTCGGTCAGCGCGTCCACATGGGCGTTGGCCAGAAATGCCCGGCTGATCTCCACCCGTGCGTTCTCCACAGCGGGACCGTTGGCATCAAAGAAATCCTGCTCGGCTTTCCAATAAGCGTCACGGGTGTCGCAGGTGTAGTGGATGCTTGCCAGCTGTGCGGCGGTGCTGTAATCGGCAAAGGCGCGGCTCTGCTCGTAGTAAACATTCACCAACTCCTCGCCGCTGGCTGCCCCGGCGGCCTTGGCGGCCAGCGCCTTGCACTGGCCCAGCAGGGCATCAATGTCCGGGCGGGTATAACTCATTTCGCTGAATTTCATGGGATTCATCCTTTCGTTCCTTCTTGTCTGAGTGCTGAACCCATATTAGCACGTTTGGGGAAAAAGGGCAATGGAAAAGAGGAACTGCCCCTGTGGAGGAAAGTGTGTCAGAATTGTAAAAGATAAAATATTTTAGCTATTATTCTTGACTTATCCGGCGATTCAGATATAATGGTCGTGTTCGCAAGAAACCTCAAACTTTTTAGATAATAAAAATACAAACCAATCAAAGGAGAATATTACCATGACGTTTGAAGAAATGAAGAAGATCGTTGTTGACACCCTGAACTGCGAGGAGGACAAGGTGACCATGGAGGCCAGCCTGACCGAGGATCTGGAGGCCGACAGCCTGGATGCCGTGGAGCTGAACATGGCGCTGGAGGATGCCTGCGGTGTGTCCATCCCGGACGAGGAGCTGGCAAAGCTCAAGACCGTGGGTGACATCTACAACTACATCACCGCACATATCTGAGGAAACATGCGATGAATGATATCCGAGATCTGCTCCCCAACCGGATGCGGGAGCGCACTTTCCAGCTGAAGGCCAAGCGGGATGCCGGAGCTGTCTGGCACGAGCCGCAGTTTGTGGAGTGCAAGCAGTGCGGCCGCCGCGCTGCCCGCACCCTGTGGGGCAAAAGCCTGTATGTCTGCCCCAACTGCGGCTATCACATGCCCATTGGCGGGTATTACCGGCTCAGTCTGGTGCTGGATCACGGCAGCTTCCGGGAACTGGACGCTGACCTTGATCCGCAGGATGTGCTGAACTTCCCCGGATACGGGGAAAAACTTGCCGCCGCCCAGAACAAGACCGGCCTGCACGAGGCTGCCGTCACCGCCGTCGGCCGCATTGGCGGCGTGGCCTGCGTGGCAGCCGTGCTGGACAGCCGGTTCTTTATGGGCAGCATGAGCACGGCTGTGGGCGAGAAGATCACCCGCGCCGTGGAGTACGCCACTGCCAAGCGCCTGCCTCTGGTCATCTTTTCGGCCAGCGGCGGCGCACGGATGCAGGAGGGCATTTTCAGCCTGATGCAGATGGCCAAGACCAGCGCCGCCATCCAGCGCTTTTCAGCAAAGGGCGGGCTGTACGTCAGCGTGCTGACCCACCCCACCACCGGCGGTGTGACCGCCAGCTTTGCAAGCCTGGGCGATATCATGCTGGCCGAACCGGGGGCACTCATCGGCTTTGCCGGCCCCCGTGTCATTGAGCAGACCATCGGTGAAAAACTGCCTGCCGGGTTCCAGCGCAGCGAATTCCAGATGGAACACGGCTTTGTGGATCAGGTGGTGCCCCGCAGTCAGCTGCGGGATACGCTGATCCAGGTCCTGCAGCTTCATGCCGGAGGGAAACACGAATGATAAAAGATATTTTGGAGCAGCTGGCCCCGCTGGACGCACAGATCGCCGCGCTGAAGGGCAGCGGCAGTGACATGGAGGCCATCACCGCCCATGCGTCCGAACTGGCAGAGCTGGCGGTGGAAGAGGACGAGATTCTGCGCTCCTGCGGCCCGCTGACTGCCGAGGATCGGGTCTTTCTGGCCCGTCACCCGGAGCGTCCGCACATCGACGAGACGATCTCTGCCCTGTTCACGGATTTCTTTGAGCAGCGCGGCGACCGGCAGTGCAAGGAGGACGCGGCCATTCTGGGCGGCGTGGCCCGTTTCCACGGGATGCCGGTGACGGTCATCGGCCACCGCAAGGGCTCCACGCTGGAGGAAAATCTGGCCTGCAACTTTGGAATGCCGGGGCCGGAGGGTTACCGCAAGGCTCTGCGCCTGATGAAGCAGGCTGAAAAATTCGGCCGTCCCATCATCACCTTTATCGACACGCCGGGCGCTTACCCCGGCAAGGATGCCGAGGAGCGGGGGCAGGGCGAGGCCATTGCCCGGAATCTGATGGAGATGAGCGGCCTGACGGTGCCGGTCATCGCCGTGGTCACCGGCGAGGGCTCCTCCGGCGGCGCCCTGGCACTGGGTGTGGCCAACCACATCCTCATGCTGGAAAACGCGGTCTACTCCGTGCTGAGCCCCGAGGGCTTTGCCAGCATCCTGTGGAAGGACTCCTCCCGCAGCGGCGAGGCCTGTGAGATGATGAAGCTGACGGCGCAGGATCTGTACCGCGGAGGCATCGTGGAAGAAGTGATCCCGGAGCCGGTGGGCGGTGCCCAGCGCTGCCACGCGGCCCTGTTTGAGCGCATGGATGCCGCTCTGCGCGCCCACCTGAAAGAATTGTGCCGCATGAGCGACCGGCAGCTGGCCGATCAGCGCTATAAAAAGTACCGCCAGATCGGAGAAACGAGGAACGCATGAATGGTTTACAGCTGATCGCCACCGGCGGGGCACTTCCCGGACGGACGATCACCAATGACGCGCTGAGCCGCATGGTGGATACCAGTGACGCATGGATCACCAGCCGCACCGGCATCCGCACCCGGCACTGGTGTACCGAGGACGAATCTGCCGCCACGCTGGCCATTGCGGCTGCACGGCAGGCCCTTGACCGCAGCGGCCTTGACCCGGCGGACATTGCCTGCTGTGTCTGCGCGACCCTTTCTGCCCCGGATGCCACCCCCAGCGTGGCCTGTCAGGTACAGGCAGCGCTGGGCCTGCCCGAAAACCGGCCCGCGCTGGACATCAACGCGGCCTGTTCCGGTTTTCTCTATGGCATGGCCGTGGCGCGGGGGATGCTGACGACTCTGGGCGGGCAGTATGCCCTCGTCATCGGGTGCGAAGCGCTTTCCCGCCTGATGGACCCCACCGACCGCTCCACCTGCGTGCTGTTCGGCGACGGGGCCGGGGCCGCCATTTTCCGGCTGGCAGATACCCCCTTTGCGTTGACGCTGGGGGCACGCGGCAGTGATGTTCTCCATGCGGGCGGGCCGAGCCGGGAAGGCTCTGCCCCCATCACCATGGACGGCAAGGCGGTGTTCCGCTTTGCGGTGGATGCCCTGCCCAAGTGCCTGCACACGGTGCTGGACGAGACCCGGCTGACCCTCGAGGATCTGTCGTGGGTGGTCTGCCATCAGGCCAACAGCCGCATCATCGACCACTGCATCAAGGCTCTGCAGGCCGACCCGGCAAAATTTTATAAGAACATGGATCGCCACGGCAACACCAGCGCCGCCAGCATTCCGGTCGCCCTCAACGAGCTGGCCGAGAGCGGGCAGCTGACCCCGGGCAGACCGCTGGCCTGCATCGGCTTTGGCGGCGGCCTGACCTGGGGCGGCGCGATCCTGCAATACAAAGAGTAAAAATCATCTTCGGCAAACGGGCTCGCCCTCTCAGTCACCTTCGGTGACAGCTCCCCCAAAGTGGGAGCCTTTGGCAAAACCGAAAAGTTTACCGTACTGCCAAGGGCTCTCCCTTTGGGAGAGCTGTCGAGCAGAGCGAGACTGAGAGGGCGAGGACGCTTACCGATAGGATAAAACTATGAAACTTTTAAATGAAATTTTAGGCACAAAATACCCCATCATCCAGGGCGGCATGGCAAACATTGCCACCGGTGAGTTTGCCGCAGCCTGCTCCAATGCAGGTGCACTGGGCATCATCGGTGCGGGCGGCATGAATGCCGACACCCTACGCGAAAATATCCGCCGGTGCAAACAGCTCACAGACAAGCCCTTTGGCGTGAACATCATGCTGATGCACCCGCAGGCAGATGAGTTTGCCCAGATCGTTGTGGAAGAAGGCGTGCAGGTGGTCACCACCGGCGCAGGCAACCCGGGCAAATATGTTCCCATGTGGAAAGCGGCGGGCATCAAGGTGATTCCCGTGGTGGCTGCCGCCGTGCTGGCAAAGCATCTGGAGAAGCTGGGCATCGATGCCGTGATCGCCGAAGGAACCGAGAGCGGCGGCCATGTGGGCGAGATGGCCACCATGGCGCTGGTGCCGCAGGTGGTGGACGCTGTGGATCTGCCCGTCATTGCGGCGGGCGGCATTGCCGATGGCCGTCAGCTGGCAGCAGCCCTGGCGCTGGGTGCCTGCGGCGTGCAGGTGGGCACCTGCCTGCTGGTGAGCGAGGAGTGCCCCATCCACGAAAACTACAAGGCTGCCCTGCTCAATGCCAAGGACAGCGACACCATCGTGACCGGACGCATCGGCGGTTCCCCGGTCCGGGTGCTGAAAAACCGGATGAGCCGTGAATATGTCCGGCAGGAAAAGGCCGGTGCCGATAAGATGGAGCTGGAAAAGTACACCCTGGGCAGTCTGCGCCGGGCCGTGTTTGAAGGCGACACCTCCACCGGCAGTCTGATGGCCGGTCAGGTGGCCGGAATGCTCCACGAGGTGCGCCCTGTGGCGGACATTCTGGATGATCTGTGGAACGGCGGGAGGCAGCGTATCCACGCGCTGAGCGAGGAATGCTGACGCTTGGAAAGAAAACCCTGTCTGTGCCCATCCTGCAGGGCGGCATGGGCGTGGGCGTTTCTCTGGGCGGGCTGGCCGGTGCCGTGGCGGCCTGCGGCGGCATGGGGTGCATCTCCACCGCCGATGCAGGCTACCGGGAGCCGGACTTTGCCCGTGACCCGGCCAGCGCCAACCACCGCGCCCTGACCGCTGAGATCCGGAAAGCAAAGCAGATCGCAAACGGTGCCGGTATGGTGGCCATCAATGCAATGGTGGCCACGCAGGACTATGCCGCCGCCATCCGCACCGCTGTGGAAGCGGGCGTGGACGCTGTGGTGTCCGGCGCTGGTCTGCCGCTGGAGCTGCCCGGCCTTGTGAACACGATGGAGGTCGCCATCGCGCCCATCGTTTCCAGCGGGCGGGCGGCAAAGCTCATCCTGCGCCGCTGGGCCAAGGAGTTCGGCCGCACCGCCGATTTTGTGGTCATTGAGGGCTGCAAGGCAGGCGGTCATCTCGGCTTTGCGGAGCAAGACCTGTTCTCCGGAACCTGCCAGACACTGGATGAGATCCTGCCGGAGGTGCTGGCCGAGGTAAAGCCCTATGAGGCGCAGTTCGGCCACAGCATCCCCGTGTTTGTGGCGGGCGGCGTGTACACCGGAGCCGATCTGGCTCACTTTACCAGACTGGGTGCCGCAGGCGTTCAGCTTGCCACCCGCTTTATCACCACCTACGAGTGCGATGCATCCCAGGGGTACAAGGACGTTCTGTTGAACGCCGGTTCTGAGGATGTGCGCATCATCCACAGCCCGGTCGGGATGCCGGGCCGGGCGCTGAACACGCCGCTGGTGCAGGCCATGGCGGAGGGCAGACGCTTCCCGCCCCGGCACTGTGCCCGCTGCCTGAAGACCTGCGACCCCGCCAAGGTGCCCTACTGCATCACCCATGCACTGATCGAAGCGGTCAAGGGCAATGTGGAAGAAGGACTTTTCTTCTGCGGGGCCAATGTGGGCAGGCTGGACCGGATGTACACTGTCCGTGAGCTGATGGATGAACTTGTGACCGAATGGAGGCAAAACCAATGAAGCTTGCTGTTTTGTATGCCGGCCAGGGTGCCCAGCACCCCGGCATGGGCAAAGAATTTTACGAAGCATCTTCCGCTTTCCGTGCCGCGTTCGACGCTGCAGACCTTCCGTTTGATCTGCACCGCGTCTGCTTCGACGACCCGGACGGCGTTCTGAATCAGACCGAATACACCCAGCCCTGCATGGTGGCCTTTGCCTGCGGCGTATCCGCCGTTCTGGCCGAGCAGGGGGTCAAGCCCGCTTATGTGGCCGGTCTCTCTCTGGGCGAATATTCCGCGCTGGAAGCCGCCGGTGTATTCACCGCCAAGCAGGCCATTGAGCTGGCAGCCTACCGCGGCAAAGCCATGGCCGACGCGGCCAGCGGCATCGACTGCGGCATGACCGCAGTGCTGAACCTCGACCGGGTCCCCCTTGCAGAATGCTGTGAACAGGCATCCGCGCTGGGCTGTGTGCAGATCTGCAACTACAATTGCCCGGGCCAGCTGGTCATTGGCGGCGAAAAGGCCGCAGTGGACAAGGCTGCAGAGCTTGCAAAGCAGGCCGGTGCCCGCCGGTGCATCCCGCTCAAGGTGAGCGGCCCGTTCCACACCCGTCTGATGGCTCCCGCCGGGGATGCCCTGGCAAAGCGCTTTGCCGCCGAACCCTTTGGCGAAATGCAGGTGCCAGTGCTGTTCAACTGCCTGGGCCGCGAAAAAGCCGAGAGCGACAGCATCCCGGCCCTGCTGGTGCGGCAGGTACAGAGCAGTGTCTACATGGAGGACACCCTGCACCGTCTGGGTGAGCTGGGTGTGGATCATATTCTGGAGGTCGGCCCCGGCAATGCGCTCTCCGGCTTTGTGAAAAAGACCCTGCCCGGTGTGACTTGTGTGTCGGTGGAGACCCCGGCGCAGCTGGACACCGTTCTGAACACATGGAAGGAAGAACAATGAACGAAGAAACCATCATCCGTACCGCCGTTGTGACCGGCGGAAGCCGGGGAATCGGCCGGGCCGTGTGCGTACAGCTTGCCCGGCAGGGCTGCCATGTGGTGGTCAACTACTGCCACGGCGAAGCGGCCGCTGCCGAGACCGTGTCTCTCTGCAGGGCCGAGGGCGCGCAGGCTGTGGCCGTGCAGGCCGATGTTTCCACCGCCGAGGGCTGCAAAAAGCTCTTTGAGGAAGCGGCAAACGCCTTTGGCCGGGTGGATATCCTTGTGAACAATGCAGGCATCACCCGGGACAACCTGATCCTGCGCATGTCCGAAGCAGACTTTGATGCTGTGCTGGACGCAAACCTCAAGGGTGCGTTCCTCTGCTGCAAGGAAGCGGCCCGCCGGATGGTGCGCCAGCGCTGGGGCCGGATCATCAATCTGAGCAGCGTCGTTGCCCTGCGGGGCAATGCAGGCCAGACGAATTACGCCGCCAGCAAGGCCGGGCTCATCGGCCTGACAAAAAGCCTGGCCCGGGAGCTGGCCAGCCGCAATGTAACAGTAAACGCTGTTGCGCCCGGCTTTATTGAAACTGATATGACCGCCGGCCTGCCGGAGGCTGTCCGCACCGAAATGGCAAAGGACATCCCGGCAGGCCGCGCAGGCCAGCCGGAGGACGTGGCAAACGCGGTGGCGTTTTTTGCCGCAGAACAAAGCAGCTATCTCACCGGGCAGGTGCTCTGTGTGGACGGCGGCATGGCAATGTAAAAGGAGAAATTCTCTATGGAAAAACGCAGAGTCGTGATCACCGGTCTGGGCACCGTGAACCCGCTGGGCAACACTGCTGCCGACAGCTGGGCTGCCGCAAAGGCAGGCCGGTGCGGCATTGGCCCCATCACCCAGTTTGACACCACCGATTTCAAGTGCAAGCTGGCCGGTGAAGTGAAAAACTTTGACCCCGAGACCGTTGTGGACAAAAAGGAAGCCCGCAAGATGGCCCGCTTCACCCTGCTGGCACTGGCTGCTGCAGCCGAGGCCATTGCCGACAGCGGCCTGAACACAGAAGCAGAGGCCAAAAACATCGGTGTGGTCCTTTCCAGCGGCATTGGCGGCCTGCCCACCATCGAGGAGCAGCACACCCGCGGGGAAGAGAAAGGCATGGAGAAGGTCAGCCCCTACTTTGTGCCCATGTCCATTGCCAACATGGCGGCGGCGCAGGTGGCCATCCGCTTTGGCCTGAAGGGCATGTGCACCTGCCCGGTCACGGCCTGCGCCGGCGGCACCAATGCTGTGGGCGATGCCTTCCACCGCATCCGGGACGGTTACGAGACTGCCATGGTCTGCGGCGGTGCCGAAAGCTGCATCAGCCCGCTGGGCATCGGCGGTTTTACCAGCATGAAGGCGCTTTCCACCGCCACCGACCCGGATGCTGCCAGCCTGCCCTTTGATGCCCGCCGCGGCGGCTTCGTGATGGGCGAGGGCAGCGGTGTGCTGGTTCTGGAAGAGCTGGAGCACGCCCGGGCACGCGGTGCGCATATCTACGCCGAGGTGGTGGGCTATGGTGCCAACTGCGATGCTTACCACTTTACCGCACCGGCTCCCGGCGGCACAGGTGCCATCGACTGCATGAAGCTGACACTGGCCGATGCAGGCATTGCCCCGGAGCAGGTGGATCACATCAACGCCCACGGCACCGGCACCCACATGAACGATGCCTGCGAGACGGCTGCCATCCATGCCGTGTTCGGCGAGCACGCAAAGCAGCTGACCGTGGTCAGCACCAAGAGCATGACTGGCCACCTGCTGGGCGGTGCGGGCGGCATCGAGGCCGTGTTCACGGCACTGGCCCTGCGAGACCAGTTTGCTCCGCCCACCATCCACTACGAGCAGCCTGACCCGGAATGCGATCTGGACTATGTGCCCAATGCAGGCCGTGCACAGGCCATGACCTACGCACTGAGCAACAGCCTGGGCTTTGGCGGGCATAATGCCTGCATCACCCTGCGCAGATGGGAGGGCTGAGCCATGGCAGAACCGCGCACCGTGCGGGAGAACGCAAACGCCCTGAACAGTGAGCAGATCGCAGCCCTTCTGCCCCACCGCTATCCCTTTGCCCTCGTGGACCGTATCCTGGACTACGAGCCGGGTCAGTGGGCCATTGGCCGCAAGTGCGTATCCCGCAATGAGGAATTCTTCTGCGGTCACTTCCCGGGCCAGCCGGTCATGCCAGGAGTGCTGATCCTGGAAGCACTGGCCCAGACCGGAGCCGTGGCGGCGCTGAGCGTTCCCGAAAACAAAGGCAAGCTGGCCCTCTTCGGCGGCATCAAGAATGCCCGCTTCCGCAAACAGGTCACCCCGGGGGATGTTCTCACGCTCCATTGTGAGCTGGTGGAACAGCGCGGCCCGGTGGGCATCGGGAAAGCGTCTGCTTATGTGGATGGCAAGTGCGCCGCCACAGCGGAGCTGACCTTTGTGCTGACCGAAGCAAACACAGGGGCTTAAGGCGCTTTGTGCGCAGCAATCGCCCCCAGAATATCCTTGTAACACAAAAGGCAGGGTGTCACCGTGATGGTGGTATCCTGCCTTTGTTCGTTCCTGTTTACCGTCCTGCATACTCTCGGCATAGAGAACATCTTGTGAAACAAAAAGTACCCAAACCCTTTTTCGTAAAGAATCAGGTTCGGGTACGAACTGTATGGTGGACGGTACAGGACTCGAACCTGTGACCTCCTGCACGTCAAGCAGATGCTCTACCAGCTGAGCTAACCGTCCAGATGTCGTATCGACTTGAGTATGATACCACATTTTTCGCGCAATTGCAAGGGCTTTTTTGAAAAAAGTCTGCCTTTTCCGTTTTTTGCCCCGGAGGATTGGCGCAAAGGCCCCTTTGCGGGGGCTGGCAGGGGAGAGGTGCGCTCAGAGCGCCCGGCGGATGATGTCGTAGAGGATGGGCTTCATGTTGTCGATGTTGTCGGGCTTGCCCTCCAACACGGAGGTATAGCACACCGATATGCACATGCTGCCCAGGGCGGTGATGCGCTGGTAGATCTCCCGCTCGGTGCGGCCCGCCATCTCGGGGCTGCACATCACGATCTGGAGGACCTTGCGCATCAGCGGTTCGGCCTCGCCGCTGGCTTCGATCTGATCCAGCCCGGGCCAGACAAAGCTGCGCTCCAGGAAGCGGAGCATCAGGGTGTCCGCGCGCAGGGCTTCGATGATATGGTCAATGACAAAGATCATCTGGTCGGGGAAGCTGGTAAGCTCGGCGGCGTGCTGTTCGGCAGCGGCACAGGCGTTGTCCAGCAGCTGGTAGCTCACCCGGGCCAGCAGGGCCTGCGTGACCGAACCCTTATCGGCAAAATAGAGGTAGAATGTGCCCTTGCCCACCTTGGCGCGGGAGGTGATATCCTCCACGCTGGTCTTGGAGGTGCCCCGTTCCAGAAACAGCTCGTAAGCTGCATCCAGAAGCGCGCGGCGCTTTTCCTGTTTCTTTCCTTCCACGGTGCTCATAGCTTGCTGCATCCTCTTTTCTGACGTTGTTTTGTTGTGTAAACAATATTTTAGCAGGGAGAAGGGAAGAGCGCAAGAGCAAAAGCCCCCGGACAAGCTATACAATTTTTGCTTTGTGATAAGAAAACTGACTTTTGGTCATTTTTTATCTTGACACCTTGCGTCGATTGGTTATAATAGTGCTTGCTCAGAAATGACCACGGGTCATTTTTAGGGCAGATCCAATCAACTTTCGTATGGAGGGTTCCCATGAAAAAGATCGCACAGAGCATCGTGCGTCTGCGCAAGCTGATCTTAACAGTAGCGGTCCTGCTGTTGATCCCTTCCGCAATCGGCGCGGTTGCTACCCGCATCAACTATGATGTCCTGACCTATCTGCCGCAGGAGCTCGACTCCATGATCGGCGAGGTAGCGCTTGAGGACGACTTCCATCTGGCCTCCACCGGTATGATCACGGTGGAAGGCCTGCCTACCAATGAACTGATCGCCATGAAAAAGGACATTGATGCGGTGCCCGGTGTCACACAGACCTTCTGGCTCAGCGATGTCATCGACCCCAGCATCCCCACCGAGATGCTGCCCGCGGATGTCCAGCAGTTCATGTTCGGTAAAAATGATTCCACCATGCTCATCGTCCGGTTTGATGCGCCCAGCGCCAGCGACGAGACGATGAACGCCGTCCAGCAGATCAAACAGGTGCTGCGGCACGACTGCTACTTTGGCGGCATGAGCGTCATCTTGCAGGATACCAAGGCACTGATCAATAAAGAGATGCCGCTGTACATCCTGTGCGCTGTGGGTGCCAGTATGCTGGTGCTGTTCCTCTCGCTGGAGAGCACCATCACGCCTGTGCTGTTCATGCTGGGCCTGCTGTTCCCCATTGCGTACAACTTTGGCACCAACATCTTCCTGGGTCAGATCAGCTACATCACCCAGGCGCTTTCCACGGTGCTGCAGTTGGGCGTGACGATGGACTTCTCCATCTTCCTGCTCCACCGTTATCAGGAGGAAAAGGAACTCCGCTCCTCCAACGAGGAAGCCATGGTAACCGCCATCTGCAAGACCATGACCTCCATCACCGCTTCCTCCCTGACCACCATTGCGGGCTTCCTGGCACTGTGCGCCATGCGCCTGACGCTGGGCCGCGATATCGGTGTTGTTATGGCAAAGGGTGTGGCGCTGGGTGTCATCTGCACCGTCGTCATCCTGCCTGCTTTGATCCTGACCTTTGATAAGCAGGTCGAAAAGTACAAGCACCGCACCATCGTGCCCAAGCTGACCAAGCTCAGCTACTTCGTTTCCAAGCACGCAATGCCCATCGTGGTCGTCTTTCTTGTGCTGCTGGTGCCCTTTGTGGTGGCCCAGCAAAAGACCGAGGTCTACTACACCCTGTTCGACTCGCTGCCCCAGGATCTGACCGGCATCGTTGGCACCAACAAGCTGGGCGAGGACTTTGGCATGACCACCTCCCACTTTATTCTGGTGGATGAGGACCTGACCGCAACGCAGGTGTCTGACCTCTGCGATGAGCTCAAGGATGTGGACGGCATCACCCAGGTGGTGAGCCTGGATTCCATCACCGGTCCGGGCTTCCAGACCGAACTGCTGCCCGACAGCGTGACCGAGATCCTGCAGTCCGGCGGCTACAAGCTCATTCTGGCCAACAGCTCCTATAAGACCGGCACCGATGCCATCAACAACCAGCTGACCGAGATGAATGACCTCATCAAGGCGGTTGACCCCAACGGTGTCATCACCGGCGAGGGTGCCATGACCAAGGATCTGATCGAGGTTGCGGACGTGGATTTCAAGAATGTCAACGTCTGGTCGATCATGGCAGTCGCTGCCATCATCCTGATCTCCTTCCGGAGCCTGTCCATCCCTGTGCTGCTGGTTGCCAGCATCGAGGCCGCCATCTCCATCAATATGGGCATCCCGTACTTCACCGGTACCCAGCTGCCCTTCATCGCCAGCATCGTCATCGGTACCATCCAGCTGGGCGCGACTGTGGACTACTCCATCCTGATGACCACCCGTTATCACGAGGAGCGCAGCTATGGCCGCACCCCCCGGGAAGCTGCCCAGCAGTCGCTGGAGCACTGCAGCCAGTCCATCCTGACCAGCGGCCTGACCTTCTTTGCCGCTACCGTCGGCGTGGCCGCCATCAGTAAGATGGAGCTGCTGCAGAGCATCTGCCGGCTCATCTCCCGCGGCGCACTGATCAGTATGGCTGTCATTCTGGTCGTTCTGCCCGCCGCCCTGATGCTGCTGGACTGGGTCATCCGCCACACCACCATGCACTGGCTGGTCCCTGAATCTTCCAACGCCAAGAAGTCTGATAAGGAGTAATTACCATGAAAAAATCGCTTCGTTTCGCCAGTGCGGCGCTGGCGCTGACTCTCGCCGCAGGCATGACCCTGCCCGCCTTTGCAGCCGCCAAGGCCGATTATTCCAAGGACGAGACCGTCTACGCCGTGATGAACGCCGACGGCTCCATCAAGTCCACCACCGTCAGCGAGCACCTGTACAGCGCTTCCGGCCTGTCCAATGTCACCGATGAGAGCACCCTGACCGATATCCAGAACACCGAGAGCGATGCCGCGTTCACCCAGGACGGCGAAAAGCTGGTCTGGAACACCGACGACACCGACGTGTACTATAAGGGCAATACCGACAAGGCCCTGCCCATCACCGCAAATGTCACCTATACGCTGGACGGCGTGACCGACAGCCTTGAGAACCTGATCGGCAAGAGCGGCCACCTGACCGTGACCGTCGATCTGACCAACAACGAGACCGGCACCGCGACCGTCAACGGCAGGGAGCGCACCGTTGTCACCCCGCTCATCACTGCTGTGGGCGTGATCTTTGGTCAGGATGCCACCAACCTGAGCGCCGAGCACGGAATGCTGGAATCCGCCGCCAAGAGCAGCGTGGCCGCTTTCGTCTGCCTGCCCGGTGTAAAGGACTCTCTGGACGGCCTGCTGCCCGATGACCTGTCTACTGTGGAGGATTATCTGCAGGACAGCGTCACCGTGGAAGCCGATGTCGAGAACCTGACCGCACCGCAGGTCATGCTGGCCTGTGCCACCAACGCCGATGCGCTGGGCACCAATGCCTTTGACCTGAGCAGCCTCAACGAGCTGACCGATGGCATCAGCCAGCTGAACGATGCCATGAACCAGCTGATGGATGGTGCCGCCCAACTGGTGGACGGTGCTTCCCAGCTGGCCAACGGTACCCTGGCCCTGCTGGACGGCGCTTCTCAGCTGAACAGCGGTGCTTCTGCCCTGGACGATGGTTTGGGCCAGTTGACCAACGGTCTGGATACCCTGAGCTCCAATAACGCTGCCCTGCAGGCCGGTGCCCAGCAGGTGGCCGATGGTGTTCTGGCCTCTGCCAACAGCACCCTGATGGAGGGCGGCTTGATCGACACCCCCATGACCTGGGACAACTACGCTTCCGTCATTGACGAAGTGCTGACCATGAACGAAAAGACACTGGCCGCTGCCCGCAAGAAGATGGTGCGCACCGTCTGGGAGCAGGAGCCCAGCTTCAAGGACAGCCAGCTGGACATTGCCCTGTATCTCTCCGCAACCAAGACCAACCACGACCTGGAAGCTGCTCTGCGGCTGATGCAGAGCTACGACCCCTCCATGTTCAGCGCCATGCTTGATCTGAGCACTGCCAGCGCCAAGCAGACCGTGCATGACGAGCTGAAGTATCAGGCTGAGAACAGCCAGGATATCGCAGATGTCCGTGCCCTGAAGAACAGCCTGGCGCAGATCCAGTATTTCGTGTCCAGTGTCAACCAGTACACCAACGGTGTTGCTACCGCTGCTGACGGTGCCCACTCCGCAAAGGACGGTGCCGCCCAGCTGGCCGATGGCACCAAGACCCTGTATGACGGCGTGACCACCCTGAATGATGGCGCAGGCCAGCTCAGCGATGGCACGGTCCGGCTGAACGATGGCCTGAACCAGTTCAATGAGGAGGGCATCTCCAAGCTGACCGGCGCTCTGGACGAGGAGCAGATCCACGGCCTGAAGACCGTGCTGGACGAGATGACCAGCCGTCTGGAGGACTACACCAGCTTTGCCGGTAAGTCCGAGGATGCTTCCGGCAGCGTGAAGTTCGTCTATAAGACCGGTGAGACGGTCGCCGCTGCGGATGTTACCGCCGAGACCACCGCCGATGTGCAGGAAGGCAACTTCTTCACCCGCCTGTGGCAGCGGATTGTGAACCTGTTCAAGTTCTGAAAAAACGGCGTGCCTGCTTGACAAGCCGCCGGAGATTGACTATACTACAAATAGATTCGTCAAGAAAAATGACCGCTCAGGCACTGAAACGTTGAGGCGGTCATTTTTTATGCCAATTTTAAGGAGACCACAGCATGGCAGAGAGGGGATTGTATCCGGACGGGGAACAGCGCCGCCGCATCATGGATTTTATTATGGCGGCCGGTCAGACCCTTTTGGAGAACGGGGCAGAGGTGTTCCGGGTGGAGCAGACCATGGAGATCATGGCGGCCAGCTTCCACCTGCGGGAGTTCCATGTCTATGTGCTGACCAACGGCATTTTTGCCAGCGCAGGCACGGCGGAGATGAGCGAGGTGCGCAACGTGCCCACCCGTACCACCCACCTGGGGCGGGTGGCGGCGGTGAATCAGCTTTCCCGCCAGATCGCATCCGGGGAAGTGGACACCATCGACGAGGCCGAGACCCGGCTGGCTCAGGCCAGGTGCATCCCTTTTCCGAAGGACTGGGTGCAGATTGCGGCGGGCATGGGCGGCGCGTTCTGCTTTGCGCTGATTTTTGGCGGCGACCTGAAAGCCGGGCTTGCTGCCGCTGCGGCCGGTGTTGCGGCCAACGCCTACCTGCTGTTCTGCGGGCGGCACGGCGTGGGGGGCGGGTTCCGAACCATCTCCACCGCCGCCCTCATCACCCTGTGCTGTATTCTGGGCTGCAGCCTGCTGGGCACTGAAGCCAGTCACGCCATCATCGGCACCCTGATGATCCTGACCCCCGGCATCGCCTTTACCATGGGCATCCGGGACTTTGTGCAGGGAGATTACCTGTCCGGCACCATCCGGATGATCGACGCGCTGCTCATTGCGGCCAGCATCGCCATCGGCACAGGCCTTGTGCTGAGCCTCTATGCCTTTTTGAAGGGGGTGGCCGTGGTATGACAGAACTTCTTTTCACCGGGGAGCAGCTGGGCCGTCTGGCCCTGCAGTTCCTGCTGGCCGGGGCGGGCACCCTGAGTTTCGCCATCCTCTTTGCCTGCCCCGGGCGCACCCTGCCCTACTGCGGGCTGGTGGGCGCAGTGGGGTGGCTGGTATATGAGATCGCGGAGCTGTTCGGGATGGAAGCCTTTGCAGCCTCGCTGCTGGCGGTCATTCCGCTGACGCTGCTGGCCCGCATCCTTGCGATGACTCTCAGAGCACCGGTGACGGTGTTCCTGCTCACCGGCATCTTTCCGCTGGTGCCCGGTGCGGGCATCTATTACAGCGCCTACTACTTCATTCAGGGCGACAACGCGCTGGCGCTGGCAAACGGCATCTCCACCTTCAAGATCGCCGTGGCGCTGGCCGTGGGCATTGCCCTGGTGCTGGGCATCCCCCTGCCGAAGAAACAGTGATAAAACAAAAATGAGACCGCCCGGTGGGCGGTCTCGTTGGTTATGTGAATGATTTATTCTGCAATGGGAACAAGGTGGATGATTTGTGCACCATTGGCAAAGTTCAGGGCAAAGCTGCTCTTGCCGTTGCCGCTTCCCACAGAAAGCTCGGTCTCCGTGCCGTCTGCGTTTACCAGCATCAACCGGTAACCGGCTACGACATCGGTATTCACCACCACGTTCAGGGTGATATCGACCTCGGAAATGCCGTCACTGCCGATCAGGGCCACGGTCATAATACGCTCACCATTTGCCAGCGTACCGTGGAAGACCGTCAGACCAGAGAAGTTGGTGTAGGCGGAAGTAACTGCCTGCAGAGCGGGCGCATCTTTCTGCGCACCGGTGGCAACATCTACCCGATGGCTGGACAGAACGCCTGTCTGATTCAGGTGGAAGTCTACATTGGTATCGGGAACCAGAGCAGGAATCACTTCCTGTTCCTTAAAGACAAGGCCACAATCTGCACAATGGCTGCCCTCAGTCAGGCCAACGGAGCTGTAAGTGGGAGCCACGGCGGCATCCACAACAGAGGTGTGGCCTTTGGCAGAGCCTTCATCGGACTGGGTGTCAGTTACATCACAACGGTCACACTTTGCGGTTTTGGTGCCGTCCTCAGTGCAGGTGGCATCGTCGTTGCTGATGTAGTTGGTAAAGCTGTGATTCAGAGCAGAAACCGTTTTCTGTGCAACCAGGATTTTGTTGCAGACAGAGCAGTGGCTGCCCTCAGTCAGGCCTGTTTCGGTGCAGGTTGCTGCAACAGCCGGGTCAATCACTTCGGTGTGGTTGGTGGAGGAGACAACTTCCTGGGCGATCAGTATTTTGTTGCAGACAGAGCAGTGGCTGCCCTCAGTCAGGCCTGTTTCGGTGCAGGTTGCTGCAACAGCCGGGTCAATCACTTCGGTGTGGTTGGTGGAGGAGACAACTTCCTGGGCAATCAGTATTTTATTACAGTCACCGCAGTGGCTACCTTCAGTCAGGCCCGTTTCGGTGCAGGTGGGAGCTACGGCAACATCTTTAACTATGTTTGCATGATTGTTGGGATCGATCGGAAGGCTCTGTGCCGGAACGATATAGTCACAGCGTTTGCACTGCTGTGTTGCTGCTGTTCCCTCCGTTACACAAGTAGCAGGAACTTCCGCAACATCCTTATAATCGTGTCCGAGGGCGTTAGTTTTCTTTCCCCTGGATACGCGCTTGTCGCAATCAATGCAATAAGTATCACCGGTATAGCCTTTTTCTGTACAGGTGGCATCTTCTGCATCGCGAACTTCTGTATGGACGTGATTGAGAAGGTCTTTTAAACCAAATGTATCCGTTTTGGTTTCACCACATCTACAAGAATAATTGTAAATCGCCGGGCTTATACAAGTTGCATCCGAAATTTTTGTGCCAAGGATCCAAAAATGATTGTGCTTTAACCGCGCCGCAGCTTCCTCTGTGTCAGCTGCAAAGCCGACGGCAGAACTGCCGACAACGACACAGCCTGCGAGGATGAGAGCGACAAGGCGTTTGTAAAGTTTTTTGTTTCTCATAGTTCTCTCCTATTCCAATTTTTGCAAAATTTCCCGTTTTTTCGGGTTTTCTGCACTGACTCTATTTTACCCTCCCCTTTTTTTCTTGTCAATTGATATGTTCTCGTGCTTTTGAACGATTTTTTCTTCCGTTTTTTGGCAATTTCGCCATACGCTTTTCGAACAGGACGGTTTCGAGAAAAACCACTGCGGAGATATGATTTTACTTCGGAGAAAGTGACTCACAGACCAGAGCTTGTATATATTCATTCTTTCTTCGGCTGTTTCTGTATAAATGTTTTCAAAAGGGTTTCATTTGTTCCGATTTTTTGCACAACACTTGACTTTTTTATTTGTACAACATATACTAATCCTGTTCCTTGATGACACGATGAAGCGCATCGTGCCGGGAAAGTGAAAAATTATACAATCAACAGAGGAGTGTTTGAATATGAAAAAGATCAATCGCCGCAGCTTTCTGGCTGCCGCTGGTCTGACCGCTGCCGCTCTGGCTCTGACTGCCTGCGGCGGTTCCGCCTCCAGCACCGCTTCTTCCACTGCAAGCAGTGTAGCTTCTTCCGAGGCTGCTTCCACCAGCGCTGCCGCTGAGCTGACCACCGTTGAGGCTGGCAAGCTGACCATGGCCACCAACGCTGCCTTCCCTCCGTACGAGATGACCACCGATGCCGGTGAGTTTGAGGGCATCGACATCGACACCGCCAAGGCCATTGCTGAGAAGCTGGGCCTGGAGCTGCAGATCGATGATATGGACTTCGACGCAGCACTGCTGAGCGTGCAGCAGGGCAAGGCCGATATCGTCATGGCTGGCGTTACCGTGACCGACGAGCGCAAGGCTGTGATGGACTTCTCCGACAGCTACGCTACCGGCATCCAGTCCATCATCGTTCCCGAGGGCTCTGATATCACCTCTCCCGATGATCTGGCAGGCAAGAAGATCGGCACCCAGCGCGGCACTACCGGCTACATCTACTGCTCTGATGACTTCGGCGATGACGCTGTGGTCGCATACGACGACGGCCTGACCGCTGTGCAGGCTCTGAACAATGGCCAGGTCGATGCAGTTGTCATCGACAATGCCCCTGCAAAGGAGTTCGTTGCCGCCAACCCCGGTCTGGTCATTCTGGACACCAGCTACGCCGAGGAGGATTACGCCATCGGTCTGGCAAAGGGTTCCGCTCTGGAGGATGCTGTCAATGCCGCTCTGGAAGAGCTGAAGGCTGACGGCACCCTGCAGTCCATCGTGGACAAGTACATCAACGCTGAATAATTCAGCTGTACCTTGTATCACGGGGAGGCAGCCCCATCTGGGGCACCTCCCCTTTTTTGGAAAGAACAGGTTACAAAATTCTAACAATTTTAGAAAGCGAGGATGCGAATGGCCGCACAATACGAACTGCTGAAAGAGCTGCTCAACAGTGGCACGAAGCTGGACTTCGGGCAGGAAATGTTCTTCAAATTCTATCAGGCGTTCATCCTGAACGACCGCTGGGTGCAGTACATCCAGGGCGTGGGCACTACGCTGCTGGTCACCGCCATTGCGCTGGCACTGGGCGTGGTGCTGGGCAGTGTGGTGGCACTGGTGCGTGTTGCGCACGACCAGCAGCGTCCCGGCCGCAGGAACCCGGTGCTGGGCTTCTTCAATGCCGTCTGTCAGGTGTACACCACCATCATCCGCGGCACCCCCATGATGGTCCAGCTGCTCATTATGAGCATGGTCATCTTTTCCAACAGCCGCAACTTTACCATGGTCGGTGCGCTGGCACTGGGCATCAACTCGGGCGCTTACGTCTCGGAGATCATCCGCGGCGGCCTGATGGCGGTGGACCCCGGCCAGATGGAAGCCGGCCGCAGCCTGGGCCTGAACTACATGACCACTATGGTGGTCATTGTCATTCCACAGGCCATCCGCGCGGTGCTGCCTGCACTGGGCAACGAGTTCATCGTTCTGCTCAAGGATACCTCGCTCATCACCGTTATCGGCGGCAAGGAGCTGCTGTATGCGGCGCAGGGCATTATGAACCGTACCTACGAGGCCATGTTCCCCCTGTTGGGCGTTGCAGTGGTCTATCTGGTCTTAGTCATGCTCTTTACATGGCTGCTGTCGAAGTTTGAGAGGAGGATGGCGCAAGGTGACCGCTAATCATGCTGAAAAGATCCTGGAAGTCCGTGGTCTGACCAAGACCTACGGCGGTGAGGCCAAAAAGGGCGCAAAGCAGCCCACCCCCACCCTGGATGTCCTGAAGGGCATCGACATCGACATCTACCGCGGCGATGTGGTCTGCCTGATCGGCCCCTCCGGCTGCGGCAAGTCTACCTTTCTGCGCTGCCTGAACCGGCTGGAGATTCCCTCCTCCGGCAGCATCAAATTTGAGGGCACCGAGGTGGATGAAGCCCACATTGACGCTGTGCGCCAGAAGATGGGCATGGTGTTCCAGCACTTCAACCTCTTCCCCCACCTGACCGTGAAGAAGAACCTGGAATTGGCCCCCAGCCTGCTCAAGCTGAAGGACAAGGAAGCCATTTCCCAGCGCGCCGACGAGCTGCTGGCCCGTGTGGGTCTGGCCGACAAGGCCAATGTCTACCCCAAGAGCCTGTCCGGCGGCCAGCAGCAGCGCATTGCCATTGCCCGCGCTCTGGCCATGGACCCGGATGTCATCCTGTTCGACGAGCCCACCTCCGCCCTTGACCCTGAGATGGTCGGCGAGGTGCTGGAGCTGATGAAGGAGCTGGCCCACACCGGCATCACCATGCTGGTGGTCACCCACGAGATGGGCTTCGCCCGCGAGGTGTCCAACCGCGTCATCTTCATCGATGAGGGCAGGATCCAGGAAGATGAGCCCCCGCAGGAGCTCTTCTCGAACCCCAAGCATCCTCGTCTGAAGGCTTTCCTTTCCAGAATGCTGTAATTGGAACTGAAAAAACTGTATTGAAAAGACCGCCAGAGCAAGCGTTTCTACTTGCTTTGGCGGTCTTTTTGCTGTGAGGGGGGTTATCCAAGAATGACAGAGACCTCTACACTTTCACCGGCCTTTGCCAGCGGCAGGAGGGTGCCCGCAATAGGAGCGCCGTTCACGGTGACGCTCTGCACGCCCTTCTGCACGGCATGGGGGTTCTCCACCCGGATGTGGTACACGGCACCCCGGTAGCGGCGGGTGACGGTGTAGCCTGCCAGCGTGTGGGGGATGCAGGGGTCAACGCGCAGGCCGTCCAGAGTGGGCTGGATGCCCAGAATGTACTGGCTTACGTTCACGAAGGTCCATGCCGCCGTGCCGGTCAGCCAGCTGTTCTTGGCCTCGCCGAAGGTGGGGGCATCGCGGCCTGCCACCATCTGGCTGTAAACGTAGGGTTCGGTGCGGTGAATCTCGCTGATGTCCTCGATATAGGCCGGACAGGTCTTTTTGTAGACAGCAAAGGCTCGGTCACCGTGGCCCAGCACGGTCTCAGCACAGCTGATCCATGGGTTGTTGTGGCAGAAGATACCGGCGTTCTCCTTGTAGCCCGGGGGATAGCTGGAGATCTCGCCCAGATTGAGCCGGTAGGTGGTGTAGGCGGGCTGGAGCAGTACCACGCCGTACGGGGTGTCCAGCCGCTCCTCCACGCTCTTCAGTGCGGCTTCGGCCTGACCGGTCTCCCGGCCGATCCCGGCCATCACGCACATGCCCTGGGGTTCGATGAAGATCTGCCCCTCGTCGCATTCCCGGCTGCCTACGGGGGCACCAAAGGCATCGTAGGCACGGCGGAACCATGCGCCGTCCCAGCCGGCGGTCAGGGTGGCCTGTTCTACTGCGTCAATGGCGGTGCGGGCACTGGCGGCCTCCTCGGTGAGGTGCAGGTGGTCACAGAGTTCGGCGTACTCGCGGCCGTATTTCACGAACATGCCCGCAATGAACACGCTCTCAGCCACGGGGCCCTCGCTGGGGCCGGTGATCTGGAAGCTCTCGCCCGGGTGCTCCGAGAAGCAGTTCAGGTTCAGGCAGTCGTTCCAGTCGGCCCGGCCGATCAGGGGCAGGCCGTGGGGGCCCAGATGGGTATGGGTGTAGCGGAAGCTCCGGCGCAGATGCTCCATCAGGGGCTGTGCTCTGGTCACGTCGTTGTCAAAGGCAACCGGTTCGTCCAGGATCGACCAGTCACCGGTCTCCCGCAGATAGGCGGCGGTGCACGCAATGAGCCAGAGCGGGTCATCGTTGAAGCCGCTGCCCACGTCGCTGTTGCCCTTTTTGGTCAGGGGCTGGTACTGGTGGTAGGCACTGCCGTCCTCAAACTGGGTGGCAGCAATGTCCAGAATGCGCTCCCGGGCACGGGAAGGGATCATGTGAACGAAGCCCAGCAGATCCTGACAGGAATCCCGGAACCCCATGCCGCGGCCGATGCCGCTCTCGTAATAGCTGGCACTGCGGCTCATGTTGAAGGTGACCATGCACTGATACTGGTTCCACAGGCTCACCATCCGGTCCAGCTTTTCCTCGCCGGAGGTTAGCTGCCAGCCCGAGAGCAGCTCCTGCCAGTAGTCGGCCAGTGCCCTGCGGGCGGTATCCACCTGTGCGTCGGTGGCATAGCGGGCCATCATGGCCTCGGCCCGGGCTTTGTTGATGATGCCGGGAGCGCTGAATTTTTCCCGGACCGGGTTTTCGATGTAGCCCAGCCCGAAGATGATGCTCTTTTTCTCGCCCGGTGCCAGCGTGAGATGGAAATGGTGGGCACCCACCGGAGCCCAGCCGTGGGCAATGCTGTTCGAGCAGTGACCGGCTTTGACCGCTTCCGGTGCGGCGGGGCCGCCGTACACGCCGCAGAAGGCATCCCGGCTGGTGTCGAAGCTGGTAACAGGGGCGTTGGCCCAGAACACGGCGTAGTGATCCCGGCGCTCCCGGTACTCTGTCTTATGATAGATGGCACTTTCCACCACTTCCACTTCGCCGGTGGAAAAGTTGCGCTGGAAATTGGAGCTGTCGTCCATGGCATCCCACAGGCAGAACTCCACATAGCTGAACACGTCCAGCGTGCGAGGGGCAGCGGTCTTGTTTTCCAGCGTCAGCCGGTCGATCTCACAGGCATCGCCCCGGGGCACAAAAAGTTCCTGAGCGGCCGCAATGCCGTTTTTTTCGCCCTGCAGGATCGTGTAGCCCAGACCGTGGCGGCAGGTGTAACGGTCCAGTTCCGTCTTGGCGGGTTGCCAGCCCGGGTTCCAGATGGTGCCGCCATCGTTGATGTAGATGCGGTGGCCGTCCATGTCCAGCGGGGAATTATTGTAGCGGTAGCGGGTCAGCCGCCGCAGCCGGGCATCCCGGTAAAAGCTGTAACCGCCGCCGGTGTTGGACACCAGACTGAAAAAGTCCTCGCTGCCCAGATAGTTGATCCAGGGCAGGGGAGTGCGGGGCGTGTCGATCACATATTCCCGGCGCGCATCATCAAAATGTCCGAATCTCATAGCCTTGTTCCTCCTTATAGGGTAAACCGGAAATGCTGAAATCATTTGATGGCGAAAACGATTTAGAATTTGCGGTCCAAGGGTGGGAAAGGCACTTGTCACCCTAAGAATAGTCTATCCTGCGGGAAAAATCAAGAGCGGACCTGAAATATACAACAAGGGTGCAGCGGGCTGGTTCAGGGGTGAAAACCGGTATGGGAACGAAAAAATTATCGAACGGTAACGAAATGTAACGAAAACGATACAGACTGCATAATTCTGAGGAAATGAAATCTCGCAACCTGCTGAAATGCAGACTTTTGGGATAAAACTTTTCTTCTTCTGCTTGATTTTTAGTGCAAAGTGCGCTATATTGAAATTGCGAAAACGATTTAGGATTCGTTCGGGAGCCCTGAGCGGGTCCCTGTGAGGGAGGGCGGCGAAATGTCATCCTTAAAAGATCTGGCGCGTGAATGCGGTGTCTCGGTGGCAACGGTGAGCAAAGCGCTCAATGGCCAGTCGGACATCTCTGCTGCGACCCGCGACCGTGTCCGCGAGGCGGCCCGCCGGATGGGCTATGTGCCCAATATGGCGGCCCGCGCAATGAAGACCAACCGTACCTACAACCTTGGCGTTCTGTTTGTGGACGAGCGGCAGAGCGGTCTGGCCCACGAGTACTTTTCGGCGGTGCTGGACAGCTTCAAGGTGCAGGTGGAAAAGCTGGGCTATGATATCACCTTTGTCAACCGGAACCTCGGCGGCAGAACAATGACCTATCTGGAGCACTGCCACTACCGGGGCGTGGACGGAGCGGTGATCGCCTGCGTGGATTTCAACGATCCGCAGGTGGTGGAGCTGGTCAACAGTGATGTGCCGGTGGTGACCATCGACCATGTGTTCAACAACCGGATGGCGGTCCTTTCCGATAATGTCAACGGGCTTTCGGCGCTGGTGCGGTACGCCTACGCCAACGGCCACCGCCGCATCGCCTTTATCCATGGCGAGCGCACGGCGGTGACGGAGAACCGGCTGGCGGGCTTCTACAAGAGCTGCGCGGAGCTGGGGCTGCAGGTCCCCGAAGAATATGTGCGCAGCGGTGTGTATCACGATCCCGACCGCTGTGCCGAGGAGACCCGGGCCCTGCTGGCACTGCTCCAGCGGCCCACCTGCATCCTCTTCCCCGATGATTTCTCGGCCATGGGCGGCTGCATCGCTCTGCAGGAAGCGGGCCTGAGCATCCCGGAGGATATTTCCGTGATGGGATATGACGGCATTTACCTCTCCCGCGTGATGAAACCCCAGCTGGTGACCTGGCAGCAGAACACCAAAATGCTGGGCCGGATGGCAGCAGATAAGCTGGTGCAGATGATCGAGCACCCCCGTGTGACGCTGGCCGAGCAGATCCCGGTGACAGGAAAACTGCTGGAGGGCGGCTCGGTGCGCAGCATCGAATGAATGGGTTGGATTTGGTTCCGGGCGAACCGGAGCCTTGAATTTGAAACGCTTTTTCACGAAAACCATTGAAGGAGGTTTTTCATTATGAGAAAGATTTCGCGTCGTAATTTCCTGCTGGCTTCCGGTGCAGTTACCATCAGTGCAGCGCTGAGCGCATGCGGCGGCTCCTCTTCTTCTACCGGCGCGGCATCCTCTGCCGCAGCTTCTTCCGCCGCTTCCGATGCTCCGGCAGCTCAGGGCAAGGTGCTGAATATCTGGTGCTGGAACGACGAGTTCCAGGGCCGCTTCAATAACTATTACCCCGAGGTCGCCTCCATCGCTGAGGACAAATCCACCACCACCCTGAAAGATGGCACTGTTGTCAAGTGGACCATCAACGCCAACGAGAACAACAACTACCAGAATAAGCTGGATGAGGCCCTGTTGAATCAGGACTCCGCCGCCGATGATGACAAGGTAGATATCTTCCTGATCGAGGCTGACTACGCACTGAAGTATGTGGATTCCGATTACGCGCTGGATGTCAAGGCAGACATCGGCCTGACCGATGCCGATCTGGCCGGTCAGTACCAGTACACCAAGGACATCGTCAGCGTGGACGGCAGCCAGCGCGGCACCACCTGGCAGGCGACCCCCGGTCTGTTCGCATACCGCCGCAGCATTGCCAAGGAAGTGCTGGGCACCGATGATCCCACCGAGGTGCAGAGCCATCTGTCCGATTGGGATAAGTTCAACGAGGTGGCTGCACAGGCCTATGCAAAGGGCTACAAGATGCTGTCCGGCTTCGATGATGCTTACCGCACCTTCTCCAACAACGTGGACGCTCCCTGGGTGGACGGCACGACCGTCAAGGTAGACCCCAACATTATGAAGTGGGTCGATCAGACCAAGGAATACACCGATAAGGGCTACAACAACAAGTCCAGCCTGTGGGACAGCCAGTGGGCAGCCGATCAGGGCCCGAGCGGCAAGGTGTTTGGCTTCTTCTATTCCACCTGGGGCATCAATTTCACCCTGCTGGGCAACTCTCTGGAGACTCCTGTGGCCGAGGGCGGCAAGGAAGAAGTGGGCAACGGCATCTACGGCGATTACGCAGTCTGCGAAGGCCCTCAGCCCTATTACTGGGGCGGCACCTGGATCTGCGCGGCAGCCGGTACCGATAATACCGATATCATCCGCGACGTGATGCAGAAGCTGACCTGCGACGAAGCCATTATGAAGCAGATCACCCTGGATACGCAGGATTACACCAACAACGAGAAGGCCATGGAAGAGATCGCAAACAGCGATTATGCCTCCGACTTCCTGGGCGGCCAGAACCATATCGCCCTGTTTGCAGAAGCTGCAAAGAAGATCGATATGTCCAACGCAGGCCCGTACGATCAGGGCCTGAACGAGAGCCTCCAGAATGCCTTCAAGGATTACTTTACCGGCACGGTGGACGAGGATACCGCAAAGGCAAACTTCGAGACCGCCATCAAGGAAAAGTATCCCGAGCTGACCGATGTGGTCTGGCCCGCATAAGCGCAGCCGGAACCTGAAAACCTTTTGAACCGAATCCGAATGGGGCGGGCCGGACGCTGATCCCGCCCGCCCCGTTTTGCTTTGGGCAGTGTACGTCAGGAGGGCAGTTACTATGGGAGCAAAACCAAAGAAGAACGGCTCGATCAGCTATGCAAAGTGGGGCTATATCTTCATTGCACCGTTCTTCCTCATCTTTGCGCTGTTCCAGCTCATTCCACTGGGGTCTACGATCTATTACAGCTTTTTTGAATATTACCGCAGCGGCCTGAAGATCATCGGCCCCACCTTTGTGGGCCTGAAGAACTACATCACCCTGTTTGCAACCGACCTGCCCAAATACTTTGGCAACACGCTGCTGCTCTGGATCATCGGCTTCATCCCGCAGATCGCCATCTCGCTGCTGCTGGCGGCCTGGTTCACCGACCTGCGCCTGAAGCTGAAGGGCCAGACCTTCTTCAAGACAGTCATCTACATGCCCAACCTCATCATGGCTTCGGCATTTGCCATGCTGTTCTTTGCCCTGTTCTCGGATAACGGCCCCGTGAACGCTGCACTGGTGGGCATGGGCATCCTCAAGGAGCCCTTCAGCTTCCTGAACAGTGTTTGGGGCAACCGCGGCCTTATCGGCCTGATGAACTTCCTGATGTGGTTCGGCAATACGACCATCATGCTGATGGCGGCCATCATGGGCGTGGACCCCACCCTGTATGAGGCAGCGGAGCTGGACGGCTGCACCCCGAACCAGATGTTCTGGAAGATCACCATCCCGCTCATCCGGCCCATTCTGGTCTACGTGATGATCACCTCCATGATCGGCGGTCTGCAGATGTTCGATGTGCCGCAGATCCTCACCAACGGCAAGGGCGGGCCGGACCGCACCTCCACCACCATGATCATGTACCTGAACAACCACCTGTTCAGCAAGAACTACGGCATGGCCGGCGCTGTCTCGGTGGTGCTGTTCCTGGTGTGCGCAGTGCTCTGCGTGATCGTTTACATGGCCCTGACCAAGGAGGACGACGGCCTGAGCAAGGCCGAGCGCAAGGCCCGCAGGCAGGCGGCCAAACAGGTGAAGGGAGGAAAAGCATAATGTCACACGCAGTCAAGACAAGATCCGAAAAGGCGACCCTTGCGGCCCGCCGCACGGTGTGCTATGCGGCGCTGGTGCTGCTGAGCTTTTTATGCCTGTTCTTCTTCTATGTGCTGGTCATCAATTCCACCCGCACCCATTTTGAGATCCAGAAGGGCTTTTCCTTTCTGCCGGGCAGATCCTTGATGACCAACTTGAAAAACGTGCTGTCGGATGCCAACATCCCGGTGCTGACTGGTGTGCGGAACAGCCTGATCGTGTCCGGCTGCTCGGCTGCCCTCAGTGTCTATTTTTCGGCCCTGACAGCCTACGGCATCTACGCCTATAACTTCCGATTCAAAAAGGCGGCGTTTGCCATCATCCTGCTCATTATGACCATGCCGACCCAGGTCTCGGCGCTGGGTTTCCTGCAGCTCATCACGAAGATGGGCCTGAAGAACAGCTTCATTCCCCTCATCATCCCCAGCATTGCGGCCCCGGCGGTGTTCTTCTTTATGAAGCAGTATCTGGATGCCAGCCTGCCCATGGAGATCGTGGAAGCCGCCCGCATTGATGGCGCAGGGGAGTTCTACACCTTCAACCATATTGTGCTTCCCATTATGAAGCCCGCTCTGGCGGTGCAGGCCATCTTCTCCTTTGTGTCCAGCTGGAACAACTACTTCATCCCCGCACTGGTGCTGGATACGGCAGACAAAAAGACCCTGCCCATCCTCATTGCACAGCTCCGCAGTGCCGACTTCCTCAAGTTCGATATGGGCAAGGTCTATATGCTGGTGGCCATTGCCATCCTGCCCGTGATCATTGTTTATCTGCTGCTGTCCAAGTTCATCGTCCGTGGTGTTGCACTGGGCGGTGTCAAGGGCTGAGCATTCCCTTCTCTCCTTTGAAAAAAGCACCCGCAGCCAGCAGGCCGCGGGTGCTTTTCTATCCTCTCGTGCTCAGTCGGCTTTGGCAATGCGCTGCATCGCGGTGGAAGCGACATACTTCTCCTTGATGGCGCGGAGCTGGGCCATGTGGTCGGTGTTTACGTGGGCCTGCTGCTGGGCTTCGGAGTCCCACTCCTCAACGATGAGCAGCTCGTCCGGGTCGGCGGCGCTCAGGTAGTAATCATAGCGCTCAAAACCGTCCTCCTGCTGAACCTTTGCCAGAATGCCGGCAGCGGCGACCTCCTGCAGAAAAGCGTCCCGCTGGCCGGGGAGCATACGGTAGGTGACCAGAAGCATCATGTGTTCCATGGTGAAATCTCCCTTATAATGTTCCAATGTGTGTTCTTTTAGACAAAAGCCGCCGGAAATCGCTTCCCGGCGGCTTTTGCTTATTAGGAGGATCAAAAGATGATCCCTGGAGAACTTAGTTCAGGATGGTCTGCTCGGTCTCGACATCAAAGAGGTGGACCTTGTGCGGATCAAATGCAACGCGGACGGTGTCTCCGTTGCGTGCCTTGGAGGTGGGAGCGACACGGGCGGTCATCTTGTTGCCCTTGTACTCCAGGTACAGGTAGATCTCAGCGCCCATCATTTCGGACACATCGACCTGAGCCTCCAGGTGGCAGTCGGGGTGCTTTGCCATAAACTCGGGCTCGTCGTCGATATCCTCAGGACGGATGCCCATCTTGACCTTCTTGCCAACGTAGGAATCCAGCTTGCCGTCAGCGGTCTTTTCCTTGGGCAGGGGGATAGTGTCGCCGCCCAGGTCAATGGCGTACTGATCGCCGTTCTTGGTCACGGTGCCGTCCAGGAAGTTCATCTGGGGGCTGCCGATGAAGCCGGCAACGAACATG
>ERZ1673751.708-NODE-708-length-31318-cov-14.485814_pt1 | contig 31318 bp, 25 predicted proteins | sample MGYA00580202_ERZ1673751 | MGnify/ENA primary metagenome ERZ1673751 (study PRJEB41218, sample SAMN15661780) | gut metagenome | host: Homo sapiens | place: Canada: London | collected 2015-08-20/2019-03-30 | study: EMG produced TPA metagenomics assembly of... | reverse complement strand
TCCGCGTGGACCTGCACTACGCCCTGCCTCTGGGCGAGATCGTCTACGACTTCTTCGATGCCATCAAGAGCCGCAGCCGTGGTTACGCCAGCTACGACTACGAGTTCAAGGAGTACCGCGAGAGCGATCTGGTCAAGCTGGACTTCCTGCTGAACGGTGACCCTGTGGACGCGCTCTCCATGATCGTGTTCCGGGACAACGCCTACGCCAAGGGCCGCCGCATCTGCGAAAAGCTGCGGGATAACATTCCCCGCACCCTGTTTGAGATCCCAGTGCAGGCCGCCATCGGCGGCAAGATCATCGCCCGCGAGACCGTCAAGGCCATGCGCAAGGACGTGCTGGCCAAGTGCTACGGCGGCGATATCTCCCGCAAGAAGAAGCTGCTGGAAAAGCAGAAGGAAGGCAAGAAGAAGATGCGCCAGCTCGGCAGCGTCTCCCTGCCCAGTGAAGCCTTTACCGCCGTGCTGAAGCTGGACAGCACGGATGACTAAGGGGTTTGCTACTTGCATTTTCAACAGGATTATGATACTTTAGAATCAGAAACAGCCGCACACCTTATAAAGAGAGGTATCCTGCCATGAAGGACCAGTATCAGCATTATCTCGAGCTCCTGAAGGGACTGCGGCTGATGGACGATGATTTCTTTTCAGAAGCATTGGATGAAAAAATCGAGCCTGTGGAATATATCCTGCGCACGATTCTTGAGCGCAACGACATCAAGGTTCAGTGCACCGAGGCTCAGGTGGAATACAAAAGCGCAACCAAGCGCTCCATCAAATTGGACATCCGGGCTGTGGATGCCGAGGGCCGCGTACTGGACATCGAGGTCCAGCGGGCAGACAAGGGTGCCAGCGTCCGCCGGGCGCGCTTCCACAGCAGTGTCATTGACCGGACGTTACTGGAAAAAGGTGAAGATTTTGACGCATTGGTGGACACCTATGTCATCTTTATCACTGAGCATGACAAATATGGTGCAGGCCTGCCGTTATATCATGTAGAGAGAACAGTCACAGAGCTGCAGCACACCACATTCGGCGATGGAGCTCATATCATTTATGTGAATGGCGCATTCCGTGATTTGGAGCATCCCGTTGGACGTTTGATGCATGACATGAACTGTACCGACCCGAACAAAATGTTGAACCCGCTTCTTGCCAAAGAGGTACGCTATCTGAAAGAAACCGAAGGAGGGAGATCACAGATGTGCAGAGCATTTGAAGAGGTTGCGCGAGAATCCGCAAGAGATGCCGAGTATCAAAAGGCTGTACGGACAGCAAAGAAGATGCTGGCTTTGGGGCAGCTGAATCTGGAAACGATTGCTGAGTGTACAGAGCTTTCTCTCGACGAAGTAAAAGCGCTTGCAGATAAGAAACCTGCCTGACAGCGATACAAACAAACGTCCCCCTGCACCGTTCAAACCACGAATGGCGCAGGGGGACGTTTCATATCCCGATATTTTCAGTTCAGGCCCTTGAACCAGTTCAGGCTGTCCTTGATGCCGTGCATGGAGTCCTGAATGATCCGGCCATAGATGTAGATGCTGTATGCCGCCGCAACGACCTGCACAAAGGCTTTTCCAAGCTCCACGCCATAGCTCAGCAGCGGCTTGACCTGATGCCAGAGGGGGCGGATCTGATCCTTCAGCTCCCCCACCCAGGCAGGAGCGCCGCCGGAGACCTGCTCCAGCTCCTCAGCGGGAATGACGGTGCACTGCGCCGGAAATCTCAAGTTCTGCTGCATGTCCGCTCCTCTCAAAGTGCCAGGCTTGCCAGCAGCACCAGAACCACGCTTCCGGCCGCCAGCCCCATCGTTGTAAGAAGGGTGTCCGGGTCTACCTCTTTCTCCTCCACCACTTCCGCGCTGCCGCCATTGGCCGACCAGTGGGCATAGACGGTGGTATCCGCACCAAACGCCGTATCGTTGGCTTTGACCTGCACATCAATGGGAAAACCGGTGACATCATCTGTGCCAGAGGTGTACCAGCCATCGAAGGTATAGCCCTCCATGGTGGCGGTGGGCAGGCTCGTCAGCTGGCCGTCGGCATTGGTGCGCTCTGCGGCAGAGGTACAGGTGCCGCCGTTGGCATCAAAATAGATAATGACCTTTGCCGCAAAGGCGGTAGGGGTACACAGGCAGACCGCCAGCACACAGGCCAGCCCCGCCAGCATCCGTTTGAACTTCTTCATCCTGCGCTCTCTTTCCGGCTCAGCGTCAGACGCTGTAGCCCTGTGCCTTGATGACATCCACCACCTGAGAAACGTACTTCTGGCAGGTGTCGTGGTCAGGGGCCTCCACCATCACACGGACTACCGGCTCGGTGCCGGACTCCCGGACAAGGATGCGGCCGGTATCGCCCAGTGCCTCGGCCACCGCCTTGACAGCGGCCTGCACGGCGGCATCGTCCTGCGCGGCCTTCTTATCGGTCACACGGACATTTTCCAGCACCTGCGGGTAGATCTTCAGCGGGGCGGCCAGCGCACTCAGAGGCTTCTTCTTGGCCAGCATGACCTCCATCATCTTCAGGCTGGTCAGGATGCCGTCACCGGTGCTGGCGTACTTGGAGAAGATGATGTGGCCGCTCTGCTCACCGCCGATGCGGCAGCCGTTCCTGGCCATATACTCGTAGACATACTTGTCACCCACGGCAGTCTTGGCGTAGCCGATGCCCTGCTCGTCAAAGGCCTTGTACAGACCAAAGTTGGACATGACCGTGGTAACGACGGTGTTGGTCAGCAGTTTGCCGCGCTCCTTCATGTAGCAGCCGTAGATGTACAGGATGTGGTCACCGGTGATCACATTGCCCTTTTCGTCCACGCAGAGGCAGCGGTCTGCATCGCCGTCATAGGCAAAGCCCACGTCCAGACCCTTTTCCACCACGAACTTCTGCAGACCCTCGATGTGGGTGGAGCCTGCGTTCAGGTTGATGTTCAGGCCGTTGGGCTGGTTGTTGATGACGTAGGTGTCTGCGCCCAGTGCATCGAACACGCTCTTGGCAATGTTCCAGCTGGCACCGTTGGCGCAGTCCAGACCCACCTTGATGCCCTTGAAGGAGTAGATGCCCAGGCTGATCAGGTAGCCCATGTAGCGGTTGCGGCCTGCCACATAGTCCACGGTGCAGCCGATGTGCTCCCGGTGGGCAAAGGGCAGCTCCGGCCAGTCCTGATCGAAAACATGGAGCTTGCCGTCGATGTAGTCCTCCACCAGCAGCAGGGTCTCCTCGGGCATCTTTTCGCCGTAGCAGTCGATCAGCTTGATGCCGTTGTCGTAGAACGGGTTATGGCTGGCAGAGATCATAATGCCGCAGTCAAAATCATCCACGCGGGCAATGTAGGCCACGCTGGGGGTGGTGGTGACGTGCAGCAGGTAGGCATCTGCTCCGGAAGCGGTCAGGCCCGCCACCAGGCTGTACTCGAACATGTACGAGCTGCGGCGGGTATCCTTGCCAATGACGATGCGGGCAGGCTCGTTGTTGCCGCTGCGCTCCCGCAGTGCATTATAATACCAGCCCAGAAAACGGCCTACCTTGTAGGCGTGGTCGGCGGTCAGGTTCACACCGGCCTCGCCACGGAAGCCGTCGGTGCCAAAATATTTTCCCATAGTCCTCTTCTCCTTCTATTGCAACGTTACGTTTTCTCTTATCCCTGAGAGCGCTCTCTCCTTGCTCTTACTCTTTATAATAGCATAAAACCGGAAAAGAATCCATGGGTTTGGGCATTCCGGGATGCTCTGCGCACACTTTTCTGTGCCGGTGCAGTGCCTTTTCCTCTCCCGTGCCGCCGCCCTGTTCTGTTCCGTATATCTGGTACCGGTTCCGGTAACGCTCCCGGTTTTTGCGAGAACGGTCTCGTTTTCTGAAAATTTTTCTTGTTATTTTTGACAAAATTGTTCGCCACTCTGCACAAAATCACAATTTTTCTCTTGACCTCCCCCCCGAACTATATTGAAGCTGCGATTTTTTTATGACATTTTCTGTCATGGATCGACACCGTGTAATTTTTGGGAGGACTGTTTATGAGAGCGAAGAATCTTGCATTGCGGGTGCTTTCTACAGCAGCGATGTTGTCCATTGTGACATCCATTGCGGCCCCCGCATTCGCGGCCACCTACTACATCAATGAGGGCAGTGTGGATGTTAAGGTCAGCGATGCCGGTGTAGTCACCGTCGAACAAGGCGGCGTGACCTACAAAGACGGCCTTGACAGCGTCGTCATCCGGGGCGGAACCCGCGGCGGAAAGGATGACGACCGCACCAAAGCCGATGCTTCCCCCGCCACGCAGGAAGCAGACGGGAGCAACGCCCCCGCAGTGAACGAGACGGAAGCGCCCAAGAGTGAGAATACCGCCGGGGACACTGCACCGAAGCCGGTAACCACACCCACCGAGGAGCGCAAAGAGGACACCCCGCAGCAGGAGCTCACCGAAGAGAAAACCGAAGAGAACGTGACCCCGGAGCCTGTCAAGGCAAAGGCAGAAGCTCCCAAGCCCACACAGGAGCCTTCCGCAGAGCAGGAGGAGGAAAAGCAGGAGAAGGAAGAGCAGCAGGAGGAGGAAGATGAGCCGACCGTTCCCTCTGCCCCCGCAGCACAGGCTGACAACAGCAGCACCAGCACCTCCGCAGAGCCGACCGATAATGTCATCACCATTGTCAACAACTTTGCCAAGAAGGCCGAGCAGGTTTTTTCGTTTGTGCTGGACAATGTGAATATTGACCGCAGTAATGATGGCTATGAAAACCACAAAGCGGCTCTCACGGTAAAGGGCAAAGGCGACACGGAAATTGAACTGGACGGAGACAACATCCTGAAGGGTGGTGAAAAGCACGCCGGTCTTGAGAAAAACGACTGTGACGGAACGGGTACACTTACCATTAAAGACGACAACAAAGCTGCGGACGGCAGCAAGGGCAGTCTCCTTGCAAAGGGTGGAGAATACGGTGCCGGTATTGGTGGTGGAGAATGCCAGGACACCTCTCATATCACAGTCACTGGCGGCAAAATCACAGCGGTCAGCGGGAGGCGTGCTGCCGGCATTGGCGGCGGTGGCAGTTCTGATGGTACAGACATTACCATCAAAGGAGATGCCACTGTAATTGCAAGCGGCGACGCCGGTGCTGGCATCGGCGTCGGTGGTGACGGAGGCAACTACACAAAGGGTTATGGTAAAGTTACCATTACCGACCACGCAAATGTTATAGCCTGGTCCGAATATGGTGCAGGCATTGGCGGCGGACGAAACGCCGGTGGTGATATCACAATTTCAGGGGATGCCACCGTTGCAGCAGAGGCCCACAATGATAGCGTCGCAATTGGCAGCGGCGGACGGCTTTACCCCAGCGACAATCCTGATAACTATAAAAACCTCAACACGAACATTACCATCTGTGACAAGGCAAATGTTACCGCAGTTGGTTCCGGTTCCCATCCTGCAATCGGTTCTCTGGGTTACGTTATTCTCCCTGATGGTGTCAGCTATCCTTTTACCACCACCATCAATATCCTGGGCGGCACCCTGAATGTCATCAATCGAGGGGACGACCATTACACTTCTGATGTTCCTGCTATTGGCAATCAAAGTGCCGGTGGTCGAAACACAAACGCGGATCTTGTTCTTAACATCAACGCAAGCACTGGCAATACTGTCATCAACGCTTATACCACCGGCAGCAATGCGGCAACCATCGGAAAAGGATATACTCTTAAAAAAGATGACGAACAGATCCAGTACAATGCAGACGGAAGCTCCAAATTTGGCGAAGACGGTTCTGTCGTTCTGAACCTGTTCCGAAATTCTACCACGAAAAAGAAAGGCGAAAAAATCGAAACAATCTATAATAACTGGTATGATCTGCATAAAATCATCGGCGGCGAACGGTACGACACCCTGCACAATGCCAAGTGGCTGAAAGACAACGGCTACACCAGTGAGCTTGCCACCGACACCAACCATGCATGGAAGGTGGACGACACGAAGGAGCGGGTAGAGCCCACGCTGGAGCATGAGGGCCACGTTTACTATAAGTGCAGTGTGCCCGGCTGCAAGGCCGTGCACGATGAGGTGCTGCCCAAACTGGAATCGAAACCTACTCCGGAACCTACTCCGGACCCCACCCCTGTGCAGCCGGAACCCACCCCGGAACCTACTCCGGACCCCACCCCTGTGCAGCCCGACACGCCCGCTGACACCCAGAGCACCCCCAAGGACGATGTGAGCACCCCCAAGCTCTACGTCATCGACCTTGCCAGCACGCAGGTGCTGTTTGATGAGACCCGTCAGAACGACACCGTGACCTACACCACAAAGCAGGACGGTGCCAGCCTGACCGGCTCCTTTGAGGCACTGGAGGCCATGGCTGAGGATGGCGTAAAGACCATCGTGTTCCAGACCATCGGCACCAACACCCCCGGCGCGGTGAGCCGTGTCTCGGTCGATGCCCTGCTGCAGCACGGCGGCGAGACCCTGCTGCTGACCCACAACGGCACTGAAGTCCACCTGACCATCGACGGCCAGAACGCTGACAGCCTGCTGCTGCAGTAAGCGCCAACCCCCTTCTGCCGAGTTCCGCATCTTGGCAGAAGTTCTGAATATCCCAAAACCACAAAAGGCCTCGGAAGCGCATTCCGGGGCCTTTTGTGGTTTCTCCTTCATTTTTTACGCACCATCCGGCGTTTTTCGCCCCGGAACAACAGCTCTTTTTTCAGCCTTTACTGCATCTTTAGGAAAAGTATGGTATACTTTTCATCTGGAGTAGAATAGATATGGAGGGATCCCCATGAAGCAGAAGACCCGCTGGCACGACGCGCTGGTCCTGGCCGCTGTGCTGTGCGCCGCCTTTCTCATCGTGACCGGCACACAGCAGATCACCGGCCGGATCGATGGCGTTGCATCGATGGTGTTTGTTCTGGCAGTTTTTTTGATCTCGATCTATACGGATGGTTATGTGTGGGGCGTGGTGGCTTCCCTGATCGGCGTGCTGGCCGTGAATTTTGCGTTCCGCTCCCCTTACTTTGCCTTCAACTTCACTCTGCCGGAAAACCTGTTCTCAGGCATGGCGATGCTGGTGGTGTCCATTATGACCAGCACCCTGACCACCCGCATCAAAAAGCAGGAACAGCTGCGGATGGAGAGCGAGACCGAAAAGATGCGGGCCACCCTGCTGCGGGCCGTCTCCCACGATCTGCGCACACCCCTTACTTCCATTTACGGGGCCTGTTCCACGGTCATTGAAAATTATGACAGCCTGGAAAAAGAGCAAAAATTAAAACTTCTTGGCGAAGCCTGTTCCGATGCCCAGTGGCTGAACCGGATGGTGGAGAACCTGCTGTCCGTCACCCGCTTTGACGGCGGGCAGGTGGCCGTGCAAAAGACCCCCACCGTGCTGGACGAGCTGATCGACACCGTGCTGGTGCGGTTCCAGAAGCGCTACCCCAAGGTGCCCGTTACCACCTACCTGCCCGACAGCTTCATCGTGATCCCCATGGACTCGATGCTGATCTCGCAGGTGCTGACGAACCTTTTGGAAAATGCCGCCGTCCACGCCGAGGGGATGACCCAGCTGACCCTGCGGGTGTTCACGCTGGGCAGCCGGGCGGTGTTTGAGGTATCGGACAACGGCTGCGGCATTCCGAAGGAGCGCCTGCGCACCCTGTTCACCGGTGTGCTGCCCGCCGATGCCGCAGCCGACAGCGGCAAGCACGGCATGGGCATCGGCCTTTCGGTCTGTGCTGCCATCGTCAAGGCACACGGCGGCGAGATCCAGGCCGAGAGCAAGGTGGGCGAGGGCACCAGCATCCGCTTCTGGCTGGAGACCGAATCGATCGAGACGGAGGAAAACGAAGATGAGCAATAACAAATTCAAGGTTCTGGTCGTGGAAGATGAGGCCAACATCTGCAGCTTTATTGAGACGCTGCTGGAGACCAACGGCTATCAGGCCCTTGTTGCCAACACCTGCGCCATGGGCCAGACCCTGTTCACCTCCCACAATCCGGATCTCATCATCCTGGATCTGGGCCTGCCTGACCGGGACGGTCTGGAGCTCATCCGTTTTGTGCGGCAGAAGTTCCTGACCCCCATCGTCGTGCTCTCGGCCCGCACCACCGAGCAGGACAAGATCGAAGCGCTGGATCTGGGAGCCAACGATTACATCACCAAACCCTTTGGCACCGGCGAGCTGCTGGCCCGGGTGCGCGCCGCCCTGCGCACCAACCGCTTCGGCGTGCTGGGCGGGATGCCCGGCGGCGTGTTCCGGGCACAGGGGCTTGAGATCAACTACGAGCGCCGCAAGGTCTTTGTGGACGGTGCCGAGATCAAGCTGACCCAGACCGAATACAACATCGTGGCTTTCCTCTCGGAACATGCAGGCCGGGTGATGACCTATGCCGCCATCGTGCGGGCCATCTGGGGCGATACCGACTGCGGCAGCACCAAAAAGCTGCAGGTCAACATGGCAAACATCCGCAAAAAGCTGGGCAGCGTGCCCGGCCGCAACACCTATATTCTGAACGAACTGGGCGTGGGATACCGGATGATCGACGAGGACACCGATGCCAGGCCCGAAAGCTGAGGACTGCGTATGCTTCCTGCACTGATCATTTTTCTGCTGACCTATCTTCTGATGCTGGCCCTGCCGCAGTACCGGCCTTTTGCCGCGCTGGGCGGGGCCGCTCTGTTTCTGGCTCTGGGCGCGGCGGGCCTGTGGGACTTCACCCTGATGGATGCCGCCCGGGCCGTGGACTTCAATGTCCTGCTGATGATGGCGGGCACCATGGGCACGGTCTCCCTCTTTATTGAGAGCAGGATGCCCGCCCGGCTGGCCGAGCTGCTCATCGTGCGGGTGCCCAATGTGAAATGGGCCGTGTGTATGCTGGCCCTTTTTGCCGGGGTCATCAGCGCCTTTGTGGACAATGTTGCCACGGTGCTCATGGTGGCCCCGGTGGGCCTTGCCATTGCCCGCAAGCTCAAGATCTCCCCCGTGCCCGTCCTCATCTCCATTGCGGTCTCCTCCAACCTGCAGGGAGCCGCCACCCTTGTGGGCGACACCACCAGCATCCTGCTGGGCGGCTTTGCGGGGATGAACTTCTTCCATTTCTTCTGGATGGAGGGCAGGCCCGGCATCTTCTTCGGGGTGGAACTGGGAGCGCTGGCCTCTCTGGGCGTGCTGCTGTTCACCTTCCGGCACGAGACCCAGCCCATCTCGGCCACGGTGGAGACCGAGGTCACCGACACGGTTCCCTCCACCCTGATGCTGCTGACGGTGGGCCTGCTCATCGCGGCCTCCTTCCTGCCCCAGCCTGCGGGCGGTCTGCCGCTGGCGCTCTATGGCCTGCGCAGCGGTCTGATCTGTGCAGGGGTCTGCCTGTTCGGCATCCTGCGTGCCTGCCTGCGCCGCCGCTCGTTCGCGCCGTTCCGGCTGGCGGCCCGGGAGCTGGACTGTGACACCATGCTGCTGTTGTTCGGGCTGTTCATCCTGATCGAGGGCATCCGCAAGGCCGGGGTCATCGATGCCGCCGCCCAGCTGTTCTACACCCTCTCCGGTGATGACCCCTTCCGGCTCTATACCCTGCTGGTATTCGTCTCGGTAGGCCTTTCTGCCTTCATCGACAACATCCCCTATGTGGCCACCATGCTGCCGGTGGTGCAGGGCATTGCCGGGCTGATGAACGGCGGTGCAGGCTTCCCGCCCGAGCTGTTTTATTTCGGCCTGCTCACGGGTGCAACTCTGGGCGGCAACCTGACCCCCATTGGCGCTTCGGCCAACATTGCAGCCATCGGCATCCTGCGCAAGCAGGGTGAGCAGGTGCGCACCCGTGATTTCCTGCGCATCGGCATCCCGTTCACTCTGGCAGCCGTCCTGACAGGCTATGTGTATCTCTGGCTGATGTGGGGCGCGTAAGCGCTGCCGTGGCCGTGCGAATGCCGGCCGCCTGCAAATTCGATCCTGCTGAGCCGAAGGCCTGCGTGCCAAAGCAGAAGCAAAAAAACGCGCCGTGTCCAACGACACAGCGCGTTTTTGTTGTTTATTCCAACCCGATCTGCTGGGCGTATTCTTCCAGCAGCTCCCGCTCCAGGAAGGGGGTTTTCACGCCCTCACGGTCGCGGTAGGTCTCGTGGCCCTTGCCGATGACGGCGATCAGGTCGCCCTCCTGGGCGTGATCCACGGCGTAGTGGAGCGCGTCCAGACGGTCGGGGATCTCCACAAACTTGGCATCGGGGTTACCCTTGTTCATGCCCACCCGGATATCGGCGAGGATGTCCTCGATCTTCTCAAAGCGGTTGTTGTCCTCGGTCAGGATGGAGAAATCCGCCATTTTGGCACAGGTCTCGCCCATGCCGTAGCGGCGCAGCTTGGAGCGGTTGCCGCCGCAGCCGAACACCACCACCAGACGGTGGGGGTTGTAGGCCCGCAGGGTGGTGAGCAGGCTCTCGGTGGACACCTCGTTGTGGGCGTAGTCCAGCAGGATGGTAAACTTTTTGCTGATGGGCACCAGCTCCACGCGGCCCTTGACCACGCACTTGCCCAGACCCTCATGGATGGCGGCATCGGGCAGGGCCAGCACCTTGCCCACGGCCAGGGCGGCCAGCGCGTTGTAGACGCTGAACTCGCCGGGCATGTTCACCCTGACATCCATATTGTCTCTGCCGGAGACGTGGAACGCCACGCCCAGAAAATCGTGGGTGCGCAGCAGCTCACAGCCCTCGGCGCGGTAGTCGGCCTTTTCACTGCGGCCATAGGTCACCAGCTTGCAGGTGTGGCCTTCCAGCAGGGCTTCGGTGTTCTCGTCATCGATGTTCACCACGCCCACATCACACCGCCGGAAAAGCTGCCCCTTCCAGCTGCGGTACTCCTCAAAGGTCTTGTGCTCACCGGGGCCGATGTGGTCGGGGGAAAGGTTGGTGAACACGCCGATATCATAGTGCACCCCCGCCACACGGTCCATCATCAGGCCCTGGCTGGACACCTCCATCAGGGCCACATCGCAGCCTGCGTCCAGAAACTGGCGGAAGGTCTTTTGCAGCTCGTAGCTCTCAGGGGTGGTGTTGGCGGTCTCCTGATGACGGCCCATGAAATAGATGCCGTTGGTGCCGATCATGCCGACCTTTTTCCCGGCAGCTTCCAGCACGCTCTTGATCATGTGGGTGGTGGTGGTCTTGCCCTTGGTACCGGTCACGCCGATCATGGTCATCTGGCGGGAGGGGTTGCCAAAGAGGTTGCCGCTCATCAGCGCCATGGCATAGCGGCTGCTCTCCACCTTGACCACGGTCACACCGGGCATGGCAGAAAGGTCGATGTCATGCTGGATGACCAGCACGCTCACGCCCTTGGCGGCGCAGTCCGAGGCAAACTCGTGGCTGTCACGCTGGGTGCCCACGATGCAGACAAAGGCAAGGCCCGGGGCCGCCTTCCGGCTGTCGTAGATGATGTCCTGCACTTCGGTATCCAGGCTGCCCTGCACCAGCGTAAAGGGCACGCCTTCCAGTAATTGTTCCAGCTTCATAACATTACACGCTCCTCATTGGGTCGTTTGGGGTTGGTTTGCATCCCCCGCCGCCGGGGTCGTTCCTTCGGCGGGGGTCGGCTGTGCCGTCTGTCCGGCCTCGGGGCCTGCCGGGGCCGCGGCGGTATCCGTTGGTGTTTCGGCAGCGGCATCTGCAGCGGCTTCGCCCTCTGCCGGGGCAGTGCCGTCTGCGGCCGTGCCTTCTGCCGTTTCACCGGTCACACCTTCTTCGGCGGGTGTTTCCTCCACCGGTTCGGGCACGATGTAGCCGGAGGGCAGCTCCGGCTCGCCCTGTGCAAAGGTGAACTTGCGGGTGCTGGACATGCTGATATGGGTGAAGTCCAACTTTCCGGTGTCGGTCGCGGCACAGCCCTTGCCGTCCTCATTCAGCAGGACGTGCTTTGCCAGCTTGAGCTTATATTCCAGCTCATTCAGGGTGCCCAGCCAGACGCTGATGCGGTCCTGATAGAGGAAGGCCATCTCGTCCACATCCGCAAACTCGATGCGGGTCACGTCGGCGCTCATGCCTGCGGCATCCAGCGCAGCCAGCAGGGTGTTCAGGCTTTCCAGCCGCTGGTCCGCCTCCTCCTCAACAGTGCCGGAGGCGCTGCTGTCGGCGGCGCTGTCCGGGGTGCTGTCGGCCTTGGGCTCTGCCGCAAAGGTCAGCTGTTCGCCGGGCTCGGCAGAGACCGGTTCGCCGCCGTACAGGGTGGGCAGACCGGCAGGCTGGGCAGAATCTTTCTCCAGGATCTTCAGGCCGCCCGAGAGGGTCAGCCAGCCGGAGGAGGTCTGCATGGCCCAGGCAGGCCGGGCTTCTGTTACCCGCACCACCACGGTGCCGGGGTAATCCCGCTCCACCCGGATATCCTCCAGCATGGGGAACACTTTTTCCAGCGCGGCGGCCTTGCTGCCGGGATCAAAACTGAAGATATTCTCTTCCAGATGGACATCCAGCGCCTGCAGGATCTGGTCGCTGGTATAGCCGCCGGCCTCCTGCACCACGCCGTCCGCTGTCTGCACCTGAATGGAGCTGATCTTGAACAGCATCGTCACGGTGAGGTAGACCCCCGCGCCGATGACGCAGAGCAGCATGACAAGGGCCGTGAGCCGCCGCATGAGCCTGCGCCGCCGGATGGCGGCCCGGGTCAGCTTCCGCTTTTTCCTGCCCTCCCGCCGGACGGGGTCACGCCGGGCGTTCTGCCCCTGCACCGGCCGCATCCGCTGGCCGCTGCGGCTCTGGGCGTTCTGCGGGCGGCGCTGGGCGTTCCGGTTCTGGCCGCCAGACGGGCGGCGGTTCCGCTGATTGCCCCCGGAGGTGCACCGCTGGCCGTTCTGCCCGCTGCGGGGGCGCTGTGCGCCGCTCTGGCTGCTCCGCCCGCCGGTGGGAAAGGTGATGCTGTTATCCGGGTAGGAGCCGTAGTTCACCGTGCGCTCCGTATACCGGCTGGGGCGGGGCGCATCGGGGTCATAATTGGGGTTCGTGATGGGGTGGCCGCCGGAGGAATATCCTGCGTACCCGCTGTACCCCAGGTCACTGCCTGCACCCGCGCTGCTGCGGCGCTGGGTGCTCTGCCCGCCGCGCCGGTCATCCCGGGCCTGATCGTAGGCCCGGCGGCGCTTGCGGTTCCGGCTGTTCCGGTCATTCTGCGGCATCCGGCTGCACCTCCTTTCCTCTGTTTTTTCCTTCCGTTACGGGGTCTTGACCAGCTTGAGCAGGGCATCCGCAATACGGTCCAGGCTGTCGTCCACCGACAGGCTCCGGGCATTGCGGCCCATCTCAGCCAGCTTGCCGGGCTGGGCCAGCATCCCGGAAACGGTCTGCACCAGCTTTTCGCCGGTCAGGTCTTTTTCCTCAATGACCACGGCGGCGCCGGCCTTCTGCAGCTCCATGGCGTTGTAATACTGGTGGTTCTCTGCCACGTTGGGGCTGGGGATGAGCACAGCGGCACGGCCCACAGCCTCCAGCTCGGCCAGTGTCAGGGCACCGGCACGGCTGATGACAAGGTCCGCTGCGGCCAGCAGCTCGGGCATATTGTTGATGTATTCCTTCACCACAAGGCTCTCGCCGGGGGCAAAGCCCTTTTCCTTTTCCAGATCCTGAAACAGCTGCACGCCGTACTGACCGGTGGCATGGAGATGGAGGACGGGCTTGTGGTTTTTCTGCTCCCAGGCGCAGAGGTCGGCCACCACCTCGTTCACGCGGCGGGCACCCAGGCTGCCGCCGAAGGAGAGGATCACGGTGCGGTCGCCCGCGCCCAGTTCGGCACGGATGGCTTCCCGGTTCTTCGCCTGGGTGAACACCTCAGGCCGGACGGGATTGCCCACCACGATGGTCTTTTCGGGTGCGCCCAGCTTTTCCACGGCGGCGGGCACGGCAGCGAACACGATGTCCACATCCGGGGCCAGCAGCTTGTTGGTCACACCGGGAAAGGCGTTCTGCTCATGCAGGGCGGTCTTGATGCCCTGTCTGGCGGCGCAGCGCACCACCGGGCCGGACACATAGCCGCCGCAGCCAATGACCAGGTCGGGCTGGATGTCCTTCATCATTTTTTTGGCCTTGGGGCCGGAGCGTGCCAGATTCCACAGGGTAATGATGTTCCGCTTGATATTGTTCAGGCTCAGCTTCCGCTGAAAGCCGGTGATCTCGATGTGATGGAAGGGATAGCCCGCCTGTGTGACCAGACGGTACTCCATGCCCTCTTTCCGGCCCGCAAAATGGATCTCGGCGGTGGGATCGGCTTTTTTGATGGCTCCCGCAATGGCCAGAGCCGGGTTGATATGGCCGGCAGTGCCGCCGGCTGCAATGAGTACACGCATCTTGGTTCCTCCTTACTGTTCTGTCTGCGCTCTGCGCGCGGTATCCAGCACAATGGTCTTTGCCTTGCGCTGGCGCTCCCGCTCGGCGTGGGCTTCCTCCCGTTCCAGACGGGCCCGTTCGCCGTTGCGTCCGATATTGACCATAACGCCCATCTCGGCCAGCAGCAGGATCAGACTGGTGCCGCCGGAGGAGAAGAAGGGCAGCGAAATGCCGGTGTTGGGCAGGGTGTTGGTGACAACGGCGATGTTGCAGAACACCTGCCAGGCGATCTGCGCCATGATGCCGATGCCCACCAGCGTGCAGAACCGGTTTTCGGCATGGAAGGCGATCCAGAAGCCCTGCACCAGAAAGAGGACGAACAGCACGATGACGATCACCGCGCCGACGAAGCCCAGTTCCTCGCACACGACACTGAAGATAAAGTCGTTGGTGCTCTCCGGCAGCCAGAGCTGCTTTTCGATGCTGTTGCCAAGGCCCAGCCCTGTGGCACCGCCCGAGCCGATGGCGTACAGGCTCTGCTTGGTCTGGCTGGTCATCCGGTCAAGATCCTGCGTCCAGCCGTCCAGACGGCTCTGCAGGTAGTCGATGGAGTCCACATGCTTCAACAAAGTCTCCAGCAGGAACAGCGCAACACCGGCACAGCCCCAGGTAATGATGCCGCCGCTGCCGCCCAGCAGCAGGATGGTGCCCACGATGGCCGTGGTCAGCAGGATGCCCGACATGTGGGGCTCCAGCACCAGCAGGATCAGGACAGGCACCAGCCACAGGATGGGCCGGATGAGCTCCACCACGATGCTGTGGTGGACCCACTTGCGCAGAGGCATCTCGCCGAATCTGACCTGCGGGGTCCTGGCGGCGATGTCTGCCGTGAGCAGGATCATCTCGAACTTTGCAACCTCGGAGGCCTGTAAGGTCAGGCCTCCGAAGCTGATCCACCGGCGGCAGCCGTTGATGGGGCTGCTGAACAGCACCAGCACCAGCAGGATCAGGCAGACAACATAGCCCAGCTTGACCATTCTGCGCAGGAAGCGGTGGTCAAAATAGGAGAACAGGAACATCATGCCCAGACCCAGCACCGTGCAGAGCAGCTGGGATTTGATGTAATGGAAGCTGTCCCCAAAGCGGAGATAGCCCGTGGTATAGCTTGCACTGAACAGCATGACCAGCCCGAACACCATGATGATGGCCAGGGTCGCCATCCAGTTGAGCAGGATGGGCGGCCAGGGGCCGGGGTCCCGCTGAAAGACGGAAAACGGCTCTGCTTTTTTTCTGCGGAGTGTTGCCAAACTGCACCCCTCCTTAACTGATTTTTGCCAGTTGAACGGTCAGCGCCACGCCCAGCATGGCAATGACACAAAAGGTATAAAAGATCTGTTCCGCGCTCTGGCCCCGCAGCTCCAGCCAGCGGTGGAGCGGTGCCGAGCGGAACAGCTGCCTGCGGCACCGGCTGGCCTTGCAGACCAGGATCTGCAGGGCCACCATGCCGCCCTCCAGCCAGAAGGGCAGGGCCAGCGGCAGGGCGAGGTCAGGCCAGCCGATGCACAGGGGCACGCACCCCAGCATCCCGGCCAGAAACAGGCTGCCCACGCTGCCCAGCCGCAGCTTTGCGGGCGGGAAGTTCCAGAGCAGGAATGCCATCAGGGAACCGGCCAGTGCGGCAGGCAGAACGCCCAGCGGGAACCAGCCCAGCAGGGTCATCACCCCCATCAGGCCCAGCATGGCCGCAAAGGATGTACCGCAGACGATGCCGTCCATGCCATCGGCAATGCGGGCGCACTCGGCCAGTGCGACCAACAGCCCTTCCCACAACAGCGGGGCTGCAATGCCCAGATCGACATAGCCCACGCCCGGCAGGGTGATCCCGGCTGCAAGGCAGCCTTTGGCTCCCAGCAGCACCAGCACCACGGCACCGGCAGCGGCTTCCAGCCCAAGGCGGGTGTGCCGCCGCTGGCCCAGCACAGAACGGCTGCGGATGCGGGCCAGATCCTCCAGCAGGCCCACACCGCCAAAGAGCAAAGCTCCCAGCAGCGCTGTGAGCAGCCGGACCGAGAACAGGCTCTCGGCCCCCAGCAGCTCAGGCTGAGCCACACAGGCGGCTGTCCAGCCCACGCCCACAGCAGCCAGCACCCCCACCATCAGGCAGAGCCCGCCCATGGTGGGGGCCTGCGGCGGGCGCTCCGGCTCGGCATCCGGTGCTTCCTGCTTGGGTGATGGTGTCTGCCGGGCCTTGGGCTCATCCCAGCGTCCCTGGAACGCCCGCAGCAGCGGCACCATCAGATTCCCGAGCGCCGCCGTGAGGAAGAACCCCAGCGTTGAGGCGGCGATCAAGGCGAAACGAATCATAGCTCGATGTTACTCCTTGTAAAAGATCTCCAGCACTTTTTCCAGTGCCATGCCGCGGCTGGCCTTGACCAGCAGGGCATCGCCGGGCTGCATTTTGTTCAGCAGGGCCTCGGCGGCCTGAGCGTAGGTGTCAGCATGGAGGGTGGGCAGCCCCTTGGCGGCAGCCACCACGGCAATGCGCTTGGCCTGCTCACCATAGGTGACGAGGTAGTCCACCTTGTTCTCCACAGCCTGACGGCCCACCTCCTCGTGGGCGGCGCGGCTGATATCGCCCAGCTCCAGCATATCGCCCAGCAGGGCAAAGCGGCGCTTGCAGGGATACTCCCTGAACATGGCCAGCGCGGCCTTCATGCTGTCGGGGTTGGCATTGTAGCAATCCTCAATGACATCCACACCTCTGACGTGCACCACCTTCTGGCGCATTCCGGTCTGCTCAAAGTCGGCCAGACCGGCAATGACCCGGCGGGCATTCAGCCCCAGACGGGTGGCGGCGCAGTAGGCAGCCAGCGCGTTGGCCACATTATGCCGGCCCATGGCGGGGATCTTTACGAGGAAAGTCCCCTCCTCGTGATCCTCCAGCACAAAGCTCATGCCCTTTTCATCCTGCTGGATGGACAGGGCACAGACATCAGCGTTCTCATCGCCCAGGCTGAACCAGACCGGGCGGACATGGTCGGGCAGGACCGCCTTGCGCAGGAAGGGATCATCCCCGTTCAGCACCAGCGGAGCACCCTCCGGCAGACCGGCGCAGATCTCCAGCTTTGCCTTGCAGATGTTCTCCTGACTGCCCAGGTTGCCGATGTGGGACACACCGATGCAGGTGATGATGCCTACATCCGGGCGGGCGCACTTGCTCAGGCGCTCGATCTCTCCGGCGTGGCTCATTCCCATCTCCACCACGGCGTACTGGGTCTCTTTGCCGATGCGGAACATGGTGCGGGGCAGGCCCAGCTCATTGTTCTGGTTGCCCTCGGTCTTGATGGTACTGCCAAAGCCTGCAATGGCGGCGTAGGTCATCTGCTTGGTGGTGGTCTTGCCCACGCTGCCGGTCACGCCCACCACTTTGGGGTGGAACTGGCTGCGATAATTGGCACCCAGCACCATCATGGCGTGGTAGCTGTCCGGGCAGATCACGCTCTTCTCCTCCGGCACGCCTTCCACGGGGTGGTTCAGCACCACGCAGAGCGCGCCGTTTTCCAGCGCCTTGGCGGCAAAATCATGGCCGTCGAATTTTTCGCCCGGAAACGCCACAAAGATGCACCCGGGGCAGACCTCACGGCTGTCGGTGGTCACCAGCGTGACCGGGGTCTCGCACTGGGCCAGCGCGTTGACGGCCAGGCCCTCCAACAGGATGTTTGCTGCAATTGCTTCCATACTCTCATTCCCCTTTATCCACAGATCAGATGTACGATGGTTCCCCGCTGGACGCTGGAGCCGGGTGCCTCACTCTGGCTCTGGACCGTGCCGGAGCCTTCGACTGTGCAGTTGAGCCCTGCGGCGTTCAGCATCTGCCGGGCAAAGTCCGCGCTCTTGCCGGTCACGTCCGGCACCTCGGCGTGCTTGCCCTCATAGGTATCGGTATACAGATAAACGGTGGTGCCGTAGGGCACCTCTGCCCCCGCGCGGGGGTACTGGTAGGTGACAAGGGCGGCGGTCTGGTCGGATTCGCTCTCGGCCAGGTGATGCTTCAAGCCCTTGATGTTCAGCTGCACCTGCGCGTTGCTCCACTCCTTGCCCGTCAGGTTGGGCACCTTGACGGTGGTGCCGCTGCGGTCCACGCCGTCGGTGGCGATGCCCAGATAGGGCGCGATCTCGCTGATGATGTTGCCCACCACCGGAGCCGCCAGAATGGACGAATAGTCGGTGCGGGCATTGTTGGGGTCGTCCAGCATGACATAGACCAGGATCTCCGGGTCGTTGGCGGGCAGGACAGCCGCAAAGGATGCCACCTTCTTGTAGTCGCCATCGGCGCGGCGGTCCATGTTCAGCTGCTCGGAAGTACCGGATTTTCCGCCGATGCGGTAACCTGCAACGTAGGCGTTGCCGCCGCCGCCCTGGGTGCCGTCGCCCACCTCAAACTCCATGATCTGGCGGATGGTCTCGCTGGCGCTCTCGCTGATGACCTGACGGCGGGTGTTGGTGCCGATCTCCTGCACCACATTGCCGTTCTGGTCCGTGATCTTGTCCACCACATGGGGGGTGACCAGATAGCCGCCGTTGACTGCCGCCGAGATGGCGGTGCACACCTGCAGCGGGGTCACAGCCATGGCCTGACCGAAGGCGGAGGAGGCCAGCTCCACCTCGCCCAGACGGCTCTTGCTGTAATACTGCATGAAGCTGGTCTCATTGGGCAGGTCCACACCGGTGCGCTCGGTAAAGCCAAAGGCATCAAAGTAATCATAGAACAGGCTGGAGCCCACACGCTGGCCCAGCTGGATGAAGTAGATGTTGCAGCTGTTGCGCAGGGCCTCAGCCAGATTCTGGGCCCCGTGCGACTTTCTGCCGGCACAGTGGTAGGTCTGCTTTGCCACGCTGTACGCGCCGGAGCAGTTCAGGGTGGTGTAATAGGTCGCCTTGCCGCTGTCCACACCCATGGCGGCGGTGATGACCTTGAACACGCTTCCGGGGTAGTACAGCTCGGTGATAGTCTTGTTCTTCCACTGGATATCCCGGTAAGTGCCGGTGTAGTCGGCTTCCTCATCCGCGATCTTCTGGCCGTTCTCATCCCGCAGGTAGTTGCCGTTCTCGTCTTTTTTGTAGATGGTGTACAGCTCCGGCTCGGCCTGCACCTGTTCCGTCAGGTAGGCCAGATTGGCGCTGAAATCCTGCGGGTCATTGGGGTCAAAGTCCGGCTTGGAGGCCATGGCAAGGATGGCACCGGTCTTGACGTTCATCACAATGGCGCAGCCGCGGTTCTCAACGGTGTTGGCCGCCACGGCCTCGTTCAGGTAGCGCTCCACCACCTCCTGAATGTTCACGTCCAGTGAGAGCACCAGATTGGAACCGTCCTTGGCGGCGTAGGTGGTGGCGTTTTCATCGGCAATGGCATTGCCGTAGGCGTTGCGCAGGGTGATGGTGCGGCCATTCACACCGGCCAGCGTGGACTCATAGGAGTTTTCCAGACCGTACACGCCCTGACCATCCGCGTTGCAGAAGCCCAGCACGGCGGCGGCAAAGCGGCCGTAGGGGTAATCCCGCTGGAAGCCCTTGGAGGCCGACACCGACACCCGCCCCTTGCGGACAGTGGGGGTGCCGTCGTCGCTCTCCTGCTGGCCCAGCCCCAGCTTGGCCAGGATCTTTTCCAGCGCACCGGCGGATTTTCCGCTCTTGCTGTGGGCCTTGTTGTAGGTCTTGACGTATTCTTCAATGGAGAGCTTGATGGCGTTGTTGACCTTGGTGGCCAACACCTGATAGGAGCTTTCGTTTTGGGAGAGGGCATCGCAGACCGCCTGATACTGGGTCTGGTACTCTGCCGAAGTGGTGTCCACGCTGTCCAGACTCTCGCCGTCGCCCGAAAGCAGGCGCAGGGTGATCTGGGTGCAGACCTCCTTCATGGCGGCTTCATCGATGGTGCGGGTCTCCGCCTTGGTGTCCTGATCAGTGGTGGTGGTATACAGGGCCGTGCTGTAAGAGGGGTCGGCCCAGATGGTCCAGACCACGCTGGTGGAAGCCAGCGTGATGCCGCTGGTGTCGTAGATCTCACCGCGGGTGGCCTGAATGGTGCTGTCCAGCAGCTGCTGCTCGGCGGCGTACTGGCGGTAGGTGGCACCGTCGCGGATCTGGATCTTGTACAGGCTGTAGATCACGGTCAGCGCGGCGGCCACCACAAGAAGCACGGCGGCACCAAAGCTGATATGACGCAGCCGGGCACTGAGCCGTGCGTGCGGGTCCGCACTGCGGCGGCGGGCACTGTTCTTTTTGGGATTGGAGGATGGTGTTTGCATTGCGTACTCCCGAAGAAACCGAAAAAGCGTGCGCTGCCGCACGCTTTTCGTTGTTTGGTTTATTTTGCCGTTCTGACAGAGGCAAGAATGGTCATTGCCCCATCGTGGAGCAGATCCGACCACTGCCGCACAGCGGATGCCTTGCGCACCAGAACGCTGCCCTCATCCAGCCGGATGTAGGTGATCTGGCTCTGGTCGATCTTCATCAGCCCCAGGCGTGTGGCGGTCTCCTCAACACTTGTGATGTTGGTGCGGCTGTTCAGGGCACTGTTGTAGTATGTATACTGGCTCTGCTCGCTCACAAGCTCTGCCTTGGCGCTCTGGATCTGAGAATTCAGCTCCACCAGCTGTGCCTCGCTCCACAGCAGGCTCACCGCAAAGCCCACCAGCAAAGCCGCGCCCACCAGCTGCAGCGCGTGCTGCATGGCGGCCCGCACGGGGTTCAGCCGCTTTTTGCCGCCCTTTTCTACCCGCAGCGGGACTTTGGGCTGTGCCTGCGGCGCTCTTCTGCGCCGAACCTCTGTCATATCGTATGCTGCCTGACCCATGGTGATCTCCTCCTCACATCTCCGGGGCTTTGCCGCCCTCAGATCTTTTCCAAAACCCGCAGGTGGGCCGAGCGGCTGCGCCGGTTCTCTTCCAGCTCCTGCGTGTTGGCTTCAATGGGTTTGCGTGTGATCAGCTTTGCCTTGGCTTTGCCGCCGCAGACGCACACCGGGAACTCCGGCGGGCAGGTGCAGGCGGTGGACCAGCGGCGGAACTTGTTTTTGACCAGCCGGTCCTCCAGCGAGTGGAAGGTGATCACGCAAAGTCTTCCACCCGGTGCGAGATGCTCAAAAATGGTGTCCAGCCCCTCTTCCAGTGCGTCCAGCTCATGGTTTACCGCAATGCGCAGTGCCTGGAAGGTGCGGCGGGAGGGGTTTTTGTTCTTCCGGCGCTCCGCCGGGGGCATGGCGCTGGCCACGATATCCGCCAGCTGCAATGTCGTTTCAATGGGGGCAGTCTCCCGGGCTTCCACGATCCTGCCCGCGATCTGCCAAGCGAAGGGCTCCTCGCCGTAATCCCGCAGGATGCGGGCCAGCTCCTCCCGGCTCTCGCTGTTCACGAGATCGGCAGCCGTCTCACCCTCCTGGCTCATCCGCATGTCCAGCGGGGCATCTGCCCGGTAGGAAAAGCCCCGGGCCGCGTCATCCAGCTGATGGCTGGACACGCCCAGATCGAGCAGCGCGCCGTTGATCGTTTCAATGCCCAGCTGCTCCAGAGCTTGTCCGGCATAGCGGAAGTTGATCTGCACCACGGTGGCAGGCAGGCCCGCCAGCCGGGCCCGGGCCGTCTGCACGGCATCGGGGTCCTGATCCAGCGAGATGAGCCTGCCGCCCTGCTCGCCGTTCAGCCGCAGAGCGATCTGGCGGGAGTGCCCCGCGCCGCCCGCCGTGCCGTCCAGATAGGTGCCCGCCGGGTCGATCTTCAGGCCGTCCAGGCACTCGTTCAGCAGCACCGGGACATGCTCAAACGAGGCCGGGTCAAAGGGCTGTGCTGTTTTTTCTGTGTCCATGTTCCCAGCCTCCTTTCAAAACTCAGATAAGATCCTGCATCTGCCGCCCTTTTCTGCCCGGAGCTGCTGCCCGGGAAAGCGGCCTGCGGCCTGCCGGGAGTTTGTGGCCCGGTCAGCCTTGAGGATACAATTTTATTGTAACAAAACAGGCCCCTGATTGCAAGAGTTTCCCTTTTGTTTTTTCTCTCAAAATGTACCAAAAAAAGCCCCTGCAAGCCGTCGTTTTTGCTTGCAGGGGCCGGAAGCTCTCACCGGGAAATTTCACATTCCCGCATCAGAGCTGTTTCCGGGGGCTCTGGCGCAGGTTTGCACGGACATTTTTGACCTGTGCGGCGTTCTCCGCCATCGTCTCTTCCGTGGTCTTGAGCATATTATCACAGTAGTCGGTCACAGTCTGGCGGACAGTGCGGGCCTCGGTCTGGGCGGCGGAGACGATCTCTCCGGCGCGCTGCTGGGCCGCCTTGACGATCTCGGCCTCGCTCACCAGCACACGGGCGCGCTCCTCGGCCTTTTTTACAATGGCCTGCGCCTGTGCGTTGGCCGATTCGATGAGCTGGGCACGGTCGCTGACAATGGACTGGGCCTGCCGCAGCTCCACAGGCAGGTTCTGGCGGATCTCGTCCAGATAATCCCGGATCTGCTCCACATCCACGATGCGCTTGCCGCCCGAAAGGGGCATTCCGGCGCTCTCCTCCAGCGTATCCTCAATGGTATCCAAAAGCTCGTTTACGTTCATTCCGCATCTCCCTCTCCAGCGCTCTGCCGGGGCTTACCATACTTCCACAGCAGGACTTTGCCGTATTTATACTGTTTTTTCAGGGTCATGCCCCCCACCTCGGCAGGCAGCACCAGGCCGGTCTCACTCTCGCAGATCACGATGCCGCCCGGAGCCAGGCATTTGTCCACGCCGGGCAGGATCTTTTCCAGCGTGCCGGTGTGGAAGGGCGGGTCCAGCAGCACGATGTCGAACTGCTCATGGCAGGCGGAGAGATACCGTGCCGCCTCGCCGATGTTGACCCGGCTGCGGTCAAACACGCCGCAGTTCTTGCAGTTCTTCATCACGATGTTCACGGCCTCCCGGTTCTCGTCCAGGAACACGCACCGGGCCGCACCCCGGCTCAGGGCCTCGATGCCCAGCTGGCCGCTGCCTGCGTAGAGGTCGAGCACCCGGGCACCGGGCAGGTCGAACTGGACGATGCTGAACATGGCCTCCTTGACCTGATCCATCGTCGGGCGGGTGATCTCGGTGCCGGGCAGGGCTTCCAGCCTGCGGCCCCGTGCTTCTCCTGCAATAACGCGCATGTATCTGCCTCCTTCTCCCGCTGTCCGGGCCCCCTGCCCGGCCAGCAGCTGTTTCGTGTTTTCGTATCTCCATATTATCGTCAAAACGCAACTCTTTGTCAAGGGCGCGCGTTGCACTCAGGGTGCAATTGTGCTAAAATCAGGGCAAAGCGCCCCATGTGCGGCGCGTTTTGCCAAAAAAGGAGAGTATCTGCTTATGAAAGTCCTGCTCATCAACGGCAGCCCCCACGAGAAGGGCTGCACCTATACCGCCCTGTCCCTGATCGCCGGGGAGCTGAACGCCAGCGGCATCGAGACCGAGATCCTGAACGTCGGCACAAAGCCGGTGGGCGGCTGCATCGGCTGCGGCGGCTGTGCCGCCGGTAAGGGCTGCGTGTTCGGCGGCGTGGTCAACGAGGCCATCGAAAAGGCCAAGACCGCCGATGCCTTTGTGTTCGGCACACCTGTCCACTATGCGTCCGCCTCCGGCAACATGACCAGCTTCATGGATCGTCTGGCCTACGCGGGCGGCAAGTATCTGGCCTACAAGCCTGCCGCCATCTGCGCTTCGGCCCGCCGCGCCGGCACCACCACCACGCTGGACCAGCTGGTGAAGTACCCCGAGTTCTTCCACATGCCGCTGGTCAGCGGTTCCTACTGGCCCATGGTTCACGGCTCCAAGCCCGAGCAGGTGCTGGAGGATGAAGAGGGCTGCGCCGTGATGCGGGAGCTGGGCCGGAACATGGCCTGGCTGCTCAAGTGCATCGAACTGGGCAAAGCAAACGGCATCACCCACCCCGAGAATCCCCGCCGCCCCATGACCAATTTCATCCGCTGAACCCTGTGTTTTCCCTGCGCCTCTGTCCTCCCTGGCAGGGGCGTTTTTTGTCGTCAATCCGCATAAAAAGAGCTCTCTTTTTTCTGTTCCTCTCACAATTTTCTCTTTCTGCGATCCATGCTATAATGAAGATGAGATCAGAGAAGTTCACCCCCATACTTTCTCAAAAAGGAGGCGTTTACCATGAAAAAGATTCTTTCCGCATTTTTCGCCGCTTTTCTTCTGGCAAGTCTATGTGTTCTTCCCGCATTCGCAGTGTCTCAGGCTCGTTCTGTAAATGCTACAACAACTGCCGAAACCGTGTCCCTTGTCTGCGAATATTGCGGACAGAGCGATATGATTTGTGTGGATGAGTATTATGCTTCCTGGTATACAGTCAATTTTATTCCTTGTCAGGGACGCGATCCCCGATATAATGATTCGGTCGAGAATCGCACTCATGTTGAAATTTATCAATGTCAATCCTGTAAGTTTGGCACCAGCGTAGTTTCTACGGAAGAGCAGATTTCCCACAAACATCCTGCTATGCGTGCCTACGACCTTCCCAGATTCTGATACTTCCTTTGCGCCTCTGTCCTTGTCGGCAGGGGCGTTTTTGATTTTAGCAGCTTTTTCTGCAAAAACGGAAAAAATAAGGGACGGAGTGCTTTTTTCGTTCACAACTTTGTGGTAGCATAAGGGTAAGAATTATTTTGTGCAGAGCGATGGAGACAGGCTATGGAACACTACGATTGGAACGACGGCTGGCTGTTTGCCCCCACCTTTGATCCCGCCATCGTCCGCCCCGAATGCACCGGGGTGGAGCTGGAGCCGGTGCGCTTGCCCCACACGGTCAAAACGCTGCCCTACAACTATTGCAACGAGAACGAATACCAGCGGGTGTCCGGCTACCGGCGGGAGTTTTTTGCGCCCAAAGAGTGGCAGGGCCGCACGGTACTGCTGACCTTTGGAGCCGTGGCCCACGATGCCACCGTGTTCTGCAACGGGCGGCGGGTGTTCCACCACGGGTGCGGCTACACCGCTTTCACTGTGGACCTGACCGAATCGCTGCTGCTGGGCCAAAAAAATGTGGTGGCTGTCCGGTGCGACAGCCGGGAGGACCTGAACATTCCTCCCTTCGGCGGGCAGATCGATTTTCTGACCTACGGCGGCATCTACCGGGCCGTCAGTCTGGACGTGAAGGAGCCCGCCTACCTGCGCGACATCTTCATCGAGGCGCAGGCCGAGGGCGATTTCCGCATCTATTCCTCCACAGTGGGCGAGACCATCGGCTGCACCCTGCAGGCCGAGATCCGCAGCCCCGCCGGGAGCAGAGCCCTGTACAGCGGTGAGCTCAGCCTGCCCATTGTGGGCACCCTGAACGGCGTGCACCCCTGGAGCGTGGAGCACCCCTTCCTCTATACCCTGACCGTCCGGCTCATCCGGCCCGGCACCAGCGGCCTGCCCGACCGGGTGCTGGACGAAAAGAGCACCCGGTTCGGCTTCCGCACCATCCAGTTCGTGGCCGGGGGCTTTTATCTGAACGGCCAGCGGGTGGAGCTGCGGGGCCTGAACCGGCATCAGAGCTACGCCTATCAGGGCTATGCCATGCCGGACAGCATTCAACAGCTGGATGCCCAATTGTTGAAAAAGCAGCTGGGCTGCAATGCAGTGCGCACCAGCCACTACCCCCAGAGCCCGGCTTTTCTGGATGCCTGCGATGAGCTGGGCCTGCTGGTGTTCGCGGAGATGCCCGGCTGGCAGCACATCGGGGATGAAGCCTGGCAGGCCCAGGCATTGCAGAACTGCCGCGAGATGGTCTGCCAGTGCCGCAATCACCCCAGCGTGTTCCTGTGGGGCGTGCGGGTGAACGGCAGTTCCGACAACGAGGCCTTTTACAAGCGCACCAACGAAGCCGTCCATCGGCTGGACCCCACCCGCCCCACCGGCGGCGTGCGGATCGCCCGCAAGAGCCAGCTGCTCGAGGATGTTTACGCCTACAACGATTATTCCTACTCCGGCCGCGGCCCGGGCTGTGAGCCCCGGTCTGCCGTTACGCCTGACCTGCGCAAGGGCTACCTCATCAGCGAGTTCGGGGGCCAGCAGTTCCCGGCCAAAGCCTTTGACGACGAGCCGCACCGGCTGGCACAGGCCCTGCGCCATGCCGCCGTCCTCAACGATGCCATTGCCCAGCAGGGCGTGGCCGGTGCCCTTGGCTGGTGCATGGCCGATTACAACACCCACCGCGAGTTCGGCAGCGGCGACCGCATCTGCTACCACGGCGTGACGGATCTGTTCCGCAACCCGAAGCTCTCTGCCGCCGTCTACGCCAGCCAGAAAACGCCCCGCTCCCCTTCGGACGTGGTGTTCGAGGTCTCTTCCAGCATGGCGCTGGGCGACCACCCCGGCGGCTTTGCCGGGGCCTGCTGGGTGTTCACCAACGCCGAGAGCGTCCGCCTCTACCGGGGCAACGATTTCATTGCCGAGTTCACCCCCGACCGCCGGGGCCGCTTTGCCGCCCTGCCCCACCCGCCCATCGAGATCCAGGATTTCGTCGGCTCCCTGCTGGAAAAGTATGAGGGTCTTGACCAGAGCACGGCCCCGCAGGTGGCGGCCATCCTCAACGAGATGCGCCGGGACGCGCTGAACCTTTCGCCTCTCTCCCGGGCGCGGATGCTCTCCCTGCGGCTGAGCGCAAACGACCTGCTCCGGATGTACTACAAATACATCGGCGTGCTGGGCGGGCCGTCCAGCGTTTACCGGTTTGAGGCAGTCTGGCACGGGCGCACCGTCCGCACCGTGGTCAAGGAGCCGGTGCAGTCGGTCCGGCTGGAATGCGTGGTGCACAACCCCATCCTGACCGACGGCCCCACCTGGGACTGCGCGGCGGTCAGCCTGCGGGCCATTGACCAGAACGGCAACCTGCTGCCCTACTGCGGCGAGGCCGTTCAGCTCAGCGTGGAAGGCCCGGTGAAGATCCTGGGCCCGGCCATCGTCCCCCTGCGGGGCGGCATGGCGGGCACCTACCTTGCCACCACCGGTGAAGCAGGCCGTGCCGTGCTGCACTGCCGGATGGAGGGCGCGCTGGATGTGGAGGCCGCCCTGACTGTGCGCAAGCGCTCCGGTACAGAGAATGCCAATTAAATTTCGTCCTTTCATGGTAGATTTGCAATCTGTTCAAAGTTTTATCATGGTTGGCTGATATTCTATTGTTGTGAACAATCAAACGCCCTCTCTGTCCATGCGTCCGCGTGGCTGAGAGGGTTATTCTTGAGGACAAAGGACCGGAAATCTATGAGAGAGAAACTTCGTCAGTTTATGATCGGCCGCTATGGCACCGATGGCCTGAACCAATTCCTGAGCATTACCTCGCTGGTGCTGCTCCTCATCGCCATCATCAGCCGGGTCAACCTGTTCACCTATCTGGGCGCGGCCCTGCTGATCTTCTGCTACTACCGCACCTTCAGCCGGAACATCTCCAAGCGCACCGAGGAGAACTACAAGTTCTACACCCTGAAGGACCGGGTGGACAACAAGTTCAAGGGCTGGAAGGAGCAGTGGGCCAACCGCAAGGTCTATCACTACTACCGCTGCCCCCAGTGCCGCCAGAAGCTGCGCGTGCCCCGCGGCCGCGGCCGCATCCAGATCTCCTGCCCCCGCTGCGGCACCCAGTTCATCAAGAAGAGCTGAGCCATGTTCGGATATGTTATCCCGAATCAGGCCGCGCTCAGCCCGGAGGCGCAGGCGCGGTACCGCGCGGCCTACTGCGGGCTCTGCCGCCGCATTGGCGCGCTGCACGGCACCCGGGGACGGCTGACCCTGAGCTATGACCTGACCTTTCTGGATCTGCTGCTGTGCAGCCTGTATGAGGGCGAAAGCGCCTGTGTGACAGGCTGTGACCACTGCCCCATCCACCCCATCCGGAAGGTGGAGTGGCGTTCCAGCGGCCCCACCGATTACTGCGCGGACCTGAGCGTGGCTTTGCACTACTACAACGCGCAGGACAAGTGGAACGATGACCACAGCCTGCTGGGCCTGGGCTTTGAAAAGATGCTTGCCGCCCCCACGCAGCAGGCCGCTGCCCGCTGGCCCCGCCAGTGCAGCGCCATCCGCACCTGTCTGGATCGGCTGGCCCGGTACGAGGCCGAGGGCAGCGAGGATCTGGATGCCGTTTCCGGCTGCTTTGGGGAACTGATGGCCGAGCTGTTCGATTACAGGCAGGATCACTGGTCGCCGGAGCTGCGCAACATCGGCTTCAACCTGGGCAAGTATATCTACCTGCTGGATGCCTACGACGACCTGGCCCGGGACGAGCGCAAGGGCGCATACAATCCCCTGCGCACCCTGAGCAGAGAGCCCGGGTACGAGGAAGAGATGCGGGAGATCTTTGAGCTGCTGCTGGCCAACTGCGCCCGCAGCTTTGAGCGCCTGCCCTGTGTGGAGAACGTTGACCTTCTGCGCAACATCCTGTATTCGGGCGTGTGGCTCAAATATCACTGCAAAAACGCAAAAAAGAAGGACAAAACCGCCTGATTCCGGCGGTTTTCCTTGATTTTTCCGTTCCAGTCCTGTACACTAAAGATTGCTTGTGCGGCACAATGGCCGCACAGATGGTAATAGAGACGTGAGGAAGTAGACCGATGAGAGACCCCTATGAGGTTCTGGGCATCCAGCGCGGTGCCAGTGAAGACGAGATCAAAAAGGCTTACCGTGCCAAGTGCAAGCGCTGGCACCCTGACCTGAACCCCAACGACCCCACCGCCGAAGAGCACTTCAAGGAGGTGCAGGCGGCATACGATGCCATCACCAAGGGCGAGACCGGCCCCCAGATGGGCGGCGGCTACGGCGGTGCCTACGGCCAGCAGAGCGGCCCCTCCTACGGCGGCTATCAGCAGGGGTACCAGCAGAACGGTTACTCCAACGGGGATTTCGGAGACTTCGGCTTCGGCTACGACCCCTTCGGGTTCGGGTTTGGCTTTGGCAGCAATTATCAGCAGCAGCGCGGCCCCGGCTACAACGGTGCAGACACACCTGAGATGCAGGCCGCACGCAACTTCATCGTCAACCAGCGCTACCCCGAGGCCCGCCGCGTGCTGGACGGCATCACCGTGCGCACCGCCCGGTGGTACTATCTCTCCTCGCTGGCCAATCAGGGCCTGGGCAACAGCATCGATGCCCTGCAGGATGCCCGCCGCGCCGCCCAGATGGAGCCCGGCAACACCGAGTACCAGATGAACCTGCGCAATCTGCAGGACCCGGGCCGCACCTACCGCACCCAGACCACCTACGCCCAGCCCGGCGGCCTGATGCGCTGGTGCTGGAGCATGATCCTGCTCAACCTGCTGTGCAACTGCTGCTGTGGCGGCGGCTGGGGCTGGCGGTTCCGGATGTAAGCTTCAATAAGGATGTAAGAACAAACAAAAACCTCCCTGCCGGCGTGGCAGGGAGGTTTTTTGCTGATTCAGTTATTGGATCACGATCGTCCGGCTGATCTCGCTGCTGGAGTAGTTTCCGGCGGCTTTGGCCGTCTGGACATACTCGCCGGGCTCGGTGGGGAATCCGCTCTGGGTCGTGCCCAGGAAATCGAAGAGACCGCTCTTCTTTTTATAGGTGTAGGTCACCTTGCCGCCCTCAACCACCTGGCCGTCGCTTTCGACCACGGCGGTGACGTTGTAGTTCTGGGCCTCCGCCGCAGTCATGCTGGCGGGGAGCTCCTGTGCCCAGTAGACACGCACCCCTGCACTCTTGGGCTTGATGCGGAAGAACGCCATGCCGGCGGTGTTCACATCACCGGATTCCAGCGCCACGGCACCGCCCACATAGCTGCCGGCTTCCGTAGGCTGCTCGTCCAGATAGATGCGGCTGAACACGCCCTCGGGCAGATATTTGCGGATGAGCTCCAGCGACAGCTTCATGCCGGTGGAGACATCCTTCAGCGTGGGGATGTAGAATTTCAGGACATCCATCACAGAGACCACTTCATCAGCCACCCGCAGCAGCACGCTCACGTCGTTGCCGTCGATCAGCTGCTTGATGTAGGCGTAGATGTTGAACTCCTCTTCCTGCTCAGGGTTCGCCGACATCTTTTTCGGCAGGGGGATCATCTTGAGCAGGGTGCGGATCTTGCCCGAAAGGATCAGGGTCACATAGCCCTGCGCTTCGCCGCTGGTACCCATCACCACGCCGATATACTGGGTATCTGCCGGGGTGGTCTGGACGCTCAGGGTAAAGGGGGAGCCATAGGTCAGATCTCCGTCTGCGGTCAGGCGGATCGAGACAACGCTGTTGTTCTCATCCACGCCTGCGGTGGTCAGGTCAGGCAGTGCGCTGCCCGCCGAAGCCGCCAGCGCCGGTGTGGCCGCCGCACTCAGGGCGAACACTGCCGCCAGCAGCAATGAGATCAGCCGTTTGGTTTTCATCAGCCAAAGACCTCCTTTTATATAGGTTCTTGTATCATGCAAAAATAAGGGTGCGGGGAACACACAGCACAGTGTCCCCGCACCCTCATTTTACCGCATTGTACCGTACAGGTCAATAACGGGATTCAAGTTAAATTTTGCTCAGCTGCGGGCCCTGGGCGGTATCTTTGACAGCCCAGCCCATCTCGGTGAGCTGCGCACGGATGGCATCCGCAGCGGCCCAGTCCTTGGCCTTCTTGGCGGCGGCGCGCTTTTCCACCAGCTCCGTCACCTCGGCGGGCACCTCGTCCTTCTTGCGGTTGTACATCAGGCCCAGCACGCCGGTGATCTCATCGAACGCCTTGGCGGCAGCCTCCAGCGCAGCCTTGGAGGAGGCAGCGGACAGGGTGTTGATCTCCTTGACCAGATCGAACACGGCAGCCAGCGCATCGGGGGTGTTCAGGTCATCATCCATGGCCTTGCAGAACTTGGCGCGGGCCTCGTCTGCCTTGGCAGTCAGGGTCTCATCGGTGCCGAACGCGGTCTTGCTCAGGGCAAAATCGAGGTTCTCACGGCAGGTGTAGAGGCGCTCCAGGCTGTTCTTGCAGCTCTCGATGAGGTCCACGGTGTAGTTCAGGGGCATCCGGTAGCCTGCGGTCAGCATGAAAT
>ERZ1673751.693-NODE-693-length-31820-cov-5.954887_pt1 | contig 31820 bp, 24 predicted proteins | sample MGYA00580202_ERZ1673751 | MGnify/ENA primary metagenome ERZ1673751 (study PRJEB41218, sample SAMN15661780) | gut metagenome | host: Homo sapiens | place: Canada: London | collected 2015-08-20/2019-03-30 | study: EMG produced TPA metagenomics assembly of... | reverse complement strand
TTCTTCGTCAAATTCCCGATTTTTTTCTAAAAGCTTGGGATTCTCATAGATTTCCTGCTTGATGTCCTCCCGCTCACGAATCATCGGAAAATATTGTTTTAATTTACTTGTGCTTTTTGGCAATCGCACCGCCCCTTTCTTTTGCAATTTGTTCATTGTTCAATAACATTTATTAATGTACATCAATGCTCATAGATATTATTGATGTATTTACCATACTTCATATAATAATCTTTGTCAATATATTTTTTAAATTATTTATATAATATCCCTGATTTCATATATCTTCTCTACTACATTGTTTCCATATGGATGCCCATTATCATTCGGATAATTCGTTACATCATCTGCCGGTACTCCTGACGGCTCTCCTGTCGTATATTTATTCGTATGCCAGATACTCGATTCACAGGCTGGGGCATATAATGCCAGTCCATATGTGGTTATTCTTCCGTCACTTTTTTCTGTCGTATTTAATTCTCCTTCAAATGCAGGATGTATATGACTGTTATCTTCAAGGTCTTCCATTCTTTCCCCATTTGAAAAACAGATATTGGAATACTCTCTGTTAAACTCATTTTGCTTTCCTATTCCGTCACAATATACTGCATTGGCTGACCACTGTGGTACATTATAATAAGTCGGTACTCCCAGTTCTGAAAGCACCATGCTTCCATATTCCAGCTCTGTGGTTGATGTTGCACTGTTGTCACACAGCCACCTTGCTGTTCCATAAATGTATTTGTACACTCATTAATACTTTTCCTCCTGTAACTTAATATTTATACTTTTAGTAATATTATGAAATTGGCAATTTCAACCAATTCCCACGCCCATTATATATAAAAAAAAAAACTATAATAATAGTTTTCTATATATCTGCACCTCTGCCACAAATTTTTCCAAAAACACCATTTTCCAATCCGCTCTGTCTACAAACAAAAAACCACAGAAACGGCTGTGTTTAGCACGCACCGTTCCTGTGGTTTTGTCTTTTATATTTTATCTGTTATCCGCTAATTACTCTTATTTTTCGCCCTGAATTTCCAGCCAGTATGTATGCTCCAGCGGTCCACTGCCCTTTCCGAGGTTTAAGCCCGCCTGCAATGCACCTGTAATGTAACGTTTTGCATTTTCCACGCTCTCCTGCAGGGTGTGTCCCATTGCCAGATTACATGCGATTGCCGAAGACAGCGTACAGCCTGTGCCATGGGTATTGTCATTTTCCACACGCTTTCCTTCAAACCAGAACGTCCCTTCCTTTGTATAAAGGCAGTCGTTGGCAGTATTGCGCTCATGTCCGCCTTTTACAAGCACCGCCGTATCCGTTCCGATTTTATCATAAATCGCCTTTGCCGCCGCTTCCATATCCTGTGCATTTTCAATTTTTCTGCCGCAAAGCACTTCCGCCTCCGGAATATTCGGTGTAATTACGCTCGCAAGCGGCATAAGCTGTGTCACAAGTGTTTCCTGCGCTTCCGGTGCAATCAGCCGGCTTCCGCTGGTAGACACCATAACCGGGTCTAATACGACTCTGCCCGGCCGGTATTGCTTTAAGGTGTCTGCTATTACCTGAATCAGCCCGCTGTTGGATACCATGCCGATTTTTACCGCATCGGGGAATATATCCGTAAAAATGCAGTCTAACTGGTTCTTTAAAAATTCCGGTGATACATCGTAAATGCCGTATACACCAGTCGTATTCTGTGCCGTCAGGGACGTAATGGCACTCATGCCGTAAAGCTTATGCGCCGCAATCGTCTTTAAATCTGCCTGAATCCCCGCGCCGCCGCTGCAGTCGCTCCCCGCTATCGTCAATACTGTCTTCATAACTCTCCTCTTTTCCGTAAATGCTTCCGAATCTATTTGCGGCGTCTACGGCACAAATAGCTGTATAAATCGAAATGAATGTGCAAAGCACATTCTCGCGCCGAGCGCGGTCGTTTGCGACAAACTACATCTTCGCGCGAGTGCACATCACCGGCACGTAGTGCCTTTTGTGCAATAGGGAATTCTATCAGAATTTCCTATTACACAAAAAAGGCTTGTACCGTCAATCCGATACAAGCCACCCAAAGTGCAGTCGGCGGGACTTGAACCCGCACGAGCGCAATGCTCACTAGATCCTTAGTCTAGCGCGTATGCCAATTCCGCCACGACTGCGTATTATGTAGCGCCGTAATCAACAGCGCCTATACATAATACCATTGACATTGATTCATGTCAACTGTTTTTTTCATTTTTTTATTTTTTTCTGCATATTTTATGCCTTTACCCTGACAATATTATAGTACGATTTTGCGGTAAATGCATATACCAGTCCGTATATCACGCAGAATATGCCAAGCGTAATCAAAGTACACATGCCAAACAGCTTTGTTTCACCCATCGCCAGCATCCGCACCATCATCTGGATAATCCTGAAGGATACGGCAATATGAATCCCTGCTGCCACAAGCGGCAGAAAAAATACCATCAATACCTGACTACGGATAGTCTTTTTAACCTCTGTCAGGCTCATGCCGACATTCTGCATAATTTCAAACCGTTTTTTATCCTGATACCCCTCTGAAATCTGCTTATAATAGATAATCAGCGCCGTTGCCATTAAGAACAAAATTCCGATAAACAGTCCCACAAACAGCAGCCCGCCGTATATCTGATACAGCTGTTCTGCCATCTCATAGCGGTTTTCTGCTTCTACATAGGCACTCTCTATATCGATCCGGTATAAATCTTCTGTCAGTTTCTGACTTTCCTGTTTTGAAAGATTGGTATTATACTGTACACAGTACTGCAGGTTCTGCATATTTCCTGCTTCCAGTGCCTGCTGCCGCCACTTTTGCACGTCCTCTTTTCCCGGAACAACCACCAGCAGGCATTTCACTGCGCCGCTGTAAGCCTGCAGTCCAAAATCCTGTTCCGGTTCCGGAAGATAAGATGCAATCTGATAGTCATTCACCGCTGTGCCTATCTGCATCTGCATGGATGTCTGTCCTTTTAACTCCTTATTTTGCGTATACAGTAAAACTTCTCCGTCTTTTAAGGTTTCTCCTGTATGGCAGACCGTGTTATATTCATCTAACGAAATGACTTCCATATATACGCCCTGCTTTTCATCTGCAATTACCAGTCCTTTGCCGTCTGCAAGCGTATACTTTCCATCTCCGCCGTAAGCCGTTATCATTCCCATTGAATGAACCGCCGTATAATCCTTCACCGTAACCTGATGCGTTTCGTTGATCTTCGCAATTTCTTCATCAACCGCCGCTGTATCCTCATAGTCTGATAGATTTGCGGTCACATCAATTTCTTTCGGACTTCTGGCCGCAATTGTTGTCTGAATTCCCGCATACAGTGATACGGTTGTTGAAATGCTGATTAACACCATTGTTGACAAAATACAGATGTTGGCAAGCCCTGCCGCATTCTGCTTCATTCTGTAAATCATGCCGGATATACTGAAAAAATGTCCCGTCCGGTAATAAAAATGCTTATTTTTGCGCATAAGCTTTAACAGTGCAATACTGCCTGCCGTAAACAGCGCATACGTACCAATCACAACCAGTATGACCGCAATAAAAAATGTATTCATCGCCGCCATGGGTGACTTTGTGGTTAATGCAAAGTAATACCCGAAACCGATACAGCAAAGTCCTATCAATGTCATCAGAATTTTTGTCTTCGGTTCTTTTTCCCCGGCTTCCGTGCCGTGCAACAGCTCAACCGGATTCGACAGATGAATTTTACACAGGTTGTATAAAAATGTTACAAAATAGATTGCCAGAAAATAACCGCCCGTCATAAACACCGAGGTCATTTCCATTTGGAATTTCGGCACACTGCTTACCGCAATCATTTTCATCAATATCAGGAACATCAGTTTGGAAAACACCATTCCCAGAATCATGCCCGATACAAAGACCGTGATAAAAACAAAAACATTTTCAAAAAACATCATGACTGCAATATGGCGTTTTTCCATGCCGAGAATATTGTAAAGTCCGATTTCTTTTAACCGCTGTTTCATCAGAAAGCTGTTAATATAAAACAGAAATACAACGATAAATATCCTTGCAACCCACAATCCAATTGGAAGCAGTGCCAGAATATTGTCCGAATATGGCATTTTCCTGATACCATCGTTATTCATCAGCGAAACCATCATGTAGTACATCATCACCGAAAAAATTCCCATTATTATATAAGGAAAGAATATTTTTTTGTTCTTTCTGATGTTAGACACTGCCATTTTGGCATAAAACAGACTATTCACCCTGCTCACCTCCCGTTGCAAGGACCGTGAGTGCCGCAGAAATCTTTGCGTACATTTCCTCATCACTCATATTCGCCTTGTAAATCTGATGGAACACTTCTCCGTCTTTAATAAACAGCACACGCTTTGCACGGCTTGCCGCTTTGGTTGAATGCGTTACCATTACAATGGTCTGACCGTCTTCGTTAATACTCTGAAATAAATCCAGCAGCTGGTCTGTCGAGCGGGAGTCCAGCGCTCCTGTCGGTTCATCGGCTAAGATCAGCTGCGGCTGTGTAATCAGCGCTCTTGCGACTGCGGCACGCTGTTTTTGCCCGCCGGATACTTCATACGGATACTTTTCCAGCAAATGCGTGATTTCAAGCTTCTTTGCAATCGGTTCTAATTTCTGCATCATTTGCGGGTACTGTTCTCCTGAAAGCACCAGCGGCAGAAAGATATTGTCTTTTAATGAAAATGTATCTAACAGGTTAAAATCCTGAAAAACAAATCCCAGATTATTCCTGCGAAACGCCGATAACTCCTTATTTTTAATTTCTACGGTATTTTTCCCGTTTAAAAGAATCTCTCCGGCTGTCGGACGGTCCAGTGCCGCAAGGATATTAAGCAGCGTTGTCTTTCCCGAACCGGACTCACCCATAATCGCTACGTATTCTCCGTCCTCTACACTGAAATTGACATTGCTTAATGCCTGCACCTGATTTGCACCCAGCCTTGTTGTATATACTTTTTTTACATTTCTTACTTCCAGTAATGACATATTTCCTCCATTCCAGCACCGCTGTGCTTTTGTTATCTTACAATCACAGTATATAAAAAGATGAAATGCAGTTCCATAACTTAAACTTACATTTCATCTTCCTAACCTTACACTTTTGTAAGAATTCTTTCTATTCGTGCCGGGTATGGTGCTGGCGTATCGTCAGCAGTACCTTTGTTCCGTGATACGGTTCTGATTCCACCTCAATATCAATTCCAAGCTGGTCTGCCGCCTTTTTACACAGATACAGTCCGATTCCCGATGATTTGCTTGCGCCGCGCCCATTGTAACCGGTATATCCGCGTTCCATAATACGCGGCAGGTCCTCACTTTGAATCCCAATGCCGTTATCTTCAATAACAAGCACCGTATCGGATTTTAACAGTGTTTCTTTTTCGTAGATTTTTACCGTTCCTCCCTTTTGCGTATATTTTACTGCGTTAGACAGCAGCTGTTCCAGAATAAATAACAGCCATTTTTCATCCGTTTCAATCTCACTGTGCAGATTTTCCATTGCCAGGGTAATCTGACGGTGAATAAACTGTCCCGCAAAACGCTTCACTGCCTTTTTTACAACGGTTTCCACCGCAGTTGTTTCAAACCGGAAATCCGAAGACAAATCTTCCAGCCGCAGGTAATTCATCACTGCTTCAACATAAAAATCAATCTTAAACAGTTCGGATTTTAACTCTTTAATATCCTGTTCCGCCACTTCCTGCGGATTTTCTTCCATCACCTGTAACAACAGATCCACAGCCGCAATCGGTGTCTTAATCTGATGCGCCCAGATGGCATAATAATCCATCATATCGGTCTGTTTCTTCTGCATGTGTTCTGCCAGCTGCGCTTTTTCCTGTATCAGTTTTAAAACCAGCTGCTGATAATCCCGCTCAATGGCTGTATGTGCCGCATCTTCTTCCAGCGCATGCACTTCCTTTAAGTGACAGTGTCTTTGAAGATTTTCATGTTTTTTATAAAAATGCACATAATCGGCGGCACATACAATCACAAGCACTGTCAGACTGATTTTAAATGCATAAAGACCTGCCTGCAGCGGTGCAGAATATAGGTAATTGATGACCGCCGTCACACCGCAGATAAATGCCGTCAATAGAAAATACATTTTCCGGTCTTTGATATATATTCCCAAATATTTCATTCAATCAGATACCCCGCACCTTTTTTCGTTTTAATATAATCCTGTATGCCTGTTTCCTCTAATTTCTTCCGAAGCCGCGTGACATTAACCGTCAGCGTGTTATCATCAATAAAACTTTCATCTTCCCAGAGCTTTTCCATAATCTTATCGCGGGATACGACCTTCCCCGTATTTTCCATTAAAATCTGTAAAATACGGAATTCATTTTTCGTCAATTCCGCTTTCTTTCCTTCATAAGTAAAGGTCTGGTCATTCACATTTAAAATGCCGCCCCGGTACTCACACAAATTTCCAGGATGCTCCGAATACGAATAGGTGCGCCGCAGAACCGCCTGAATCTTTGCCGTGACGACATTTAAATCATAAGGCTTTGTAATAAAACCATCACCGCCCATATTCATCGCCATGACAATATTCATATTGTCAGACATCGACGACAGAAAAATCACCGGCACCTGCGAGATATTCCGTATCTGTGTACACCAGTGGTATCCGTTAAAAAACGGCAGTCCGATGTCCATTAACACAATGGAGGGCTGTTCCTTTACAAAACACTCCATGACATGATTAAAATCCTGCACACAGACTGCTTCATAGCCCCATTTTTCCAAATGTACTTTTAATGTCTTTGCAATAACCTCATCATCTTCCACAATTAATATCTTATACATCTTTTAACCGTCTTCCCGCTTTCCATATTTTCCATGCTTTTCATACTTTTGATTTCCGCTGCCGGTATCACCGCTTTTCTTTTTTCATCATAATCAGTTTTGATTCTGACGTCAAGCCTTCCATCGATGCGGATTGATCGTTTTTTAAATTTTTTTACATTTTTTTAAATTTAAGTGTTGACAGATTTACAATTATAGTATAGAATAAATATTGCTGTTAGCGAGTTATTAAAACAGCACAACAATTAAATGTATGCGGAAGTGTCGGAATTGGCAGACGAGCTAGATTCAGGTTCTAGTGGCGGTTTTCGCCGTGAGGGTTCAAGTCCCTTCTTCCGCATTGTCTATAAGTTTCTTATAGATTGTCTTGCAGTCGTGGCGGAATTGGCATACGCGCTAGACTAAGGATCTAGTGAGCATTGCGCTCGTGCGGGTTCAAGTCCCGCCGACTGCACTACTGTTTGGGTAAGCCTGTTACTTTTATGGTAACAGGCTTTTTTATTTTTTTCTGCTCCTGCCTTTGTGCTCTTTTTATCCCATCATACAAGGCTGCCGCCGGAAACATCTCCTGTTCCATGAACTACTTTCATGAATCAAACAAAAAAGGTTCATGCAGGCATCTTCTGCCCTGCATGAACCTCATATGAAATCCTATAAAATACTCTGTACTTATAGATTAATACTCCATAAACTCCTGAATATCTCTTAAAATATCTTCTATTAAAGTACCGTCGTCATTAATCGTTAAACGAAGCGGCTTACTGATATCTAAACTGAATAACCCCACCAAAGACTTTGCATCAATACAGCTGTGTCCCGATTCAATATCAAAATCACAGGAATATTTGCTGATAATGCTTACAAATCTCTGAATTTTTTCTACTGAATCCAATAAAATAGATACTGTAATCATTGTTCTCCTCCTAAACCCACCTAATATTTTTAACTTTCTACCACATCATACTACATGGATTTGATAAAAACAACCTAAAGTACGGTTTTTCGACATTTTTCGGCAAGTCATGGTTTTTTATCTGCTTTTCACAATTTCTTTTGTGAATTTTTTACATGAATTTTACATTCTTTTCACATTTTTGTTTTTCTCAAATTACATCAGCGGCGCAATCAGACGAAGCATTTTTCCAACCAGCATTTTCCCTTTCGGATATTTATCGCAGCTCTCCTTTGTAATCTCCTGGCACCGCTTTAATGTTTCTTTAAAATCCTGCTCCACATCATGTAATACATCGTTGCTGTACATATATGCCCCACATTCAAAATGCAGATACAGACTTCTGAAATCCAGATTAATTGTTCCGACACAGCCCCGGATATCATCACTGACAAATACCTTGGCGTGTACAAAGCCCGGCGTATATTCATAAATCTTTACACCGTATTTTAACAGCTGCTTATAGTACGTCCTCGCCAGCAGATAAGCATAGATTTTATCCGGAATATGCGGCATGATAATCACCGTTTCCACACCACGCTTCGCACAGTAGCGCAGCGCCGTTATCATTTCATCATCCAGAATCAGATACGGTGTCATAATATGCACATATTTCCGCGCACGGTTTAAAATATCGATATAGACCTGCTTTCCGATACGCTCATCGCCATATGGGTCATCCCCGTATGGAATAACATAGCCACCCGCGTGCAGCTTTTTATCCTGCATATTTTGCATATCGGTGTTCCGCATACTTTCCATATCTGTACGCATCTCATCAGCCTGCGTGTTTTCCCATACTTCAACCGTATATTTTCGGATTTCTTCTTGCGGGATACTGTCCTTTCCCTTTGCCACATGCCACATTTTCAAAAAGAGCAGTGTAAAACTTTTCACTGCCTCCCCCTGAATCATAACTGCCGTATCCTTCCAGTGTCCGAAACGGTCAATTCGGTTAATGTACTCATCAGCAAGGTTTATGCCGCCCGTAAATACTGTTTTTCCGTCAATAATGAGAATTTTACGATGGTCGCGGTTATTCTGGTAGGTGGACAGCACCGGTCGAATCTGTGAGAACGGAATACTCTGGATTCCCATTTTTTCCAAATCTTTATAATACCCATACGGAAGCAGCGCCAGACTGCACATGCCGTCATACATCATGCGGACCTCGACGCCCTGCGCCGCCTTTTCCTTTAAAATTTCCAGAATCGTATTCCACATATAGCTTTTTGCCACAATAAAATACTCCATGAAAATGAAATGCTCGGCACATTTTAACTGTTCAATCATGTCTGCAAATTTTGCTTCACCGATTGGATAATATTTCATTTTACAGTCTGCATAGACCGGGTAATTATCCGCATGATACAGATAATCCGCAATGCCTTTTTCTCCCGCGGACTGCTCCTGTAACTCCTGCACCGTTTCTTCATTCTGCGCAAGATACGGACGGATTTCATCTTCAATCTTTGTGAGCTTCTTATGGATTCTTTTTGTTCCCGGCTGGAGGTTGATATAGATATATAATACCGTGCCAAATACCGGGATAACCAGCACCGGAATAATCCACGCTATTTTAAAGGAAGCATTATTTTCTTCATTTAAAATATGAACGACCGTCACCGCCCCCAGCAGTACAAATGCCGCATAAACGACCGTACTGTAATCTTTTAACCAGTAAAAGCTGGCAAAGAAAACAAAGAGCTGTAACAGCAGTGCCACTACGATAATTGCCGTCCGGCTGAACGCAATCCGCAGCATCAGCCGAAGTCTTCTTATTACTCTTTCTAAAAAATCTTTATTCATATCATTCTCCGTTCTGCTACATAATACCGCTAACATCAAGGCGGTTTCTTATCTGCCGTTATTTAAAACAGTATACCACAAATTGTAAAAAAGCACTACAAAACATTGCATTTAATGTTCTGTAGTGCCTGTTTCCGCACGGTACGCCTTATGTATTTATCTTATATATTCATCTTATGTATCTATCTCACAATAATACAGTATATTCTCATCTGAATCATATATTGCCAGAGAAAAATTATACGACCGGCGGTATAAAAGACCTGCTCTTTCTGTATCCTGCTGTCGATCAATAAAATAATAACAGCCGTTTTCAACCTTCGGGATTCCTGCTTTATCCGCAAAATAATACCCATAACTGCTACCGCCCCTGCTTCCGCCATACATCAACAGTTCCAGTTCTTCTTCCAGCGGAAGTGTTTTCCACCCGTCTGTATTTTGAAGCTGCTCCGCCAGTTGCGCACCATGTACCGTATCAAACCGGATCGTTGCCGCATATTCTCCTTCACCGTGAAAGCCGCCGTGCGTATCGGAAGCTTCCGATTTTTCTGCGGCAGGCAGGCTACAGTTTAACTGTTCACTAACATACTGTTCTGCCGGCTTTTTGCCGGTACAGCCGCTGACCGCCATCACAATCATTAACACTCCCAAAAATGATACTGCAAACCTTTTCATGAATCTTTCCCCTCTTTTCTTCTGCAAAAATTAATATTTTTTCAACCGTACATTCAGATATACTACGCTTCTTTATTCTTTCCCATTGCTTTTTGTAGGTGATTTTTCGTTGGTTTCTGTTGGTTTTCGTTGGTTTTTATTGGTTTTTATTGGTTTCCGTTGCTTTTGTCGCTTTTTCATATAAAACATAAGAAGGCCCGACAACCACTTTGGTCGTCAAGCCTGCTTTCACAACACATTTATATACCTATAATGTCTACAGATTGTTCCGTGCTGTACACTCCCACAATCACCATGATATCATAAGATTTTTAAATTACAGATTCGTATATCCCATTAAGTACGCATCTACTTCTCTTGCACAGTCGCGACCCTGACGGATTGCCTTTACAACAAGGGACTGTCCTGTGTGCATATCGCCTGCTGTAAATACGCCTGCCACATTTGTTGCAAATTTATCTGCCGCAGTCTTTACATTGGTTCTTTCGTTTAATTCCACACCAAATGCGTCTGCGATATACTTCTGTGTGCCTAAGAAACCTGCCGCAATCAGTACGAGTTCGCAAGGCAGTTCCTGTTCTGTTCCCTCTACCGGAACCATCATTCTTCTGCCGGTCTTTTCGTCCTTCTTAGACTCCAGCTTCACGGTTACAACCTTCTCAAGGTTGCCCTTCTTATCCTTTTTAAACTCCTTAACGGTTGTTGTATAGATTCGAGGATCATGTCCGAATACGGCAATCGCTTCTTCCTGACCGTAATCTGTCTTGCAAACTAACGGCCACTGTGGCCAAGGATTGCTCTCCGCTCTTGTATCCGGTGCCTTTGGCATCATTTCAAGCTGTGTAATAGATTTACAGCCGTGACGGATACACGTTCCCACACAGTCATTACCGGTATCACCGCCGCCGATAACAATGACATTTTTATTCTTTGCAGAAATGTATTTGCCGTCCTGTAAGCCTGAATCTAACAGACTTTTTGTCGTTGATGTCAGGAAATCTACCGCAAAATAGATTCCGTTTGCATCTCTGCCCGGTGCATTGATATCTCTCGGATTAGAAGCACCACAGCAAAGTACGACTGCATCGTATTCTTCCTGTAACTTCTGTGCCTTAATATTGACACCGATATTGGCATCGGTTACAAATTCAATACCTTCCGCTTTCATCACATTGATTTTTCTGTCAATGATATGTTTTTCCAGCTTCATGTTCGGAATACCGTAACGCAGTAATCCGCCGACTCTGTCTGCACGTTCATAAACCGTTACGGAATGCCCTCTTGAATTTAACTGGTCTGCAACGGCAAGTCCCGAAGGACCTGAACCGACAACTGCAATTTTCTTGCCGGTTCTTACCTTTGGCGGCTTTGGACCTGCAAGGCCGTTTGCATAAGCATGTTCGATAATCGCCATTTCATTTTCCTTTGTGCAGACTGCATCTCCGTTTAAACCACAGGTACAGGCTTTCTCACAAAGCGCCGGGCAGACACGGCTTGTAAATTCAGGGAAATTGCTGGTCTTGTGCAGGCGGTTGTATGCCTGCTCCCAGTTTCCTGTGTATACAAGATCATTCCATTCAGGAATCAGGTTGTTTAACGGACAGCCTGATGTCATGCCTTTAATTGTCATGCCTGACTGGCAGAACGGAACGCCGCAGTCCATGCAGCGTGCGCTCTGTTTTCTCTGTTCTGCCTCTGATAAAGGGGTATGAAATTCATTAAAATTTTTGATTCGTTCTTTCGGTGAAACTGCTTTCGCTTCCACGCGTTCATATTCTAAAAATCCGGTTGGCTTTCCCATAGGTATCTCCTTTCGGTCATTCACTTCGTATCATTTACTTAATTGCTGCATAGAATGCTTCAATCTGTGCCTGTTCGCTGCTTAATCCCTTTTCTTCCATCTGTACAATCTTGTTCATCATCTTCTTATAATCATGCGGAACAATTCTCTTAAACATCGGAAGGTATTCGCCGAAGTTGTCTAAGACTTCCTTGCCCTTCTTTGAATTGGTATAAGCTACGTGTTCTGTAATAATTTCTTTTAACTCAAGCACATCGTATTTATCCGTTACCGGTTCCATGGAAACAAGCTGCTTATTTACTCTCTTGTAAAGGCTTGTATCCTCATCGAGTACATAGGCGATACCACCGCTCATACCGGCTGCAAAGTTCTTACCGGTTCCGCCAAGTACTACAACACGTCCGCCTGTCATGTATTCACAACCATGGTCGCCGCAGCCTTCTACAACTGCTGTTGCACCGGAATTACGGACACAGAAACGTTCTCCCGCAACACCGTTAATAAATGCTTTACCGCTTGTTGCACCATACAGGGCAACATTACCAACAATAATATTTTCATCTTCTTTGTAAGTAGCGCCTGCCTGTGGGTAAACAATCAGCTTACCACCTGAAAGACCTTTGCCGAAGTAGTCATTGCTGTCGCCGACCAGTTCGAGTGTCAGTCCCTTTGGAATAAATGCACCGAAGCTCTGTCCACCTGCGCCGTGGCATTTTACGGTATATGTATCCTCTTCAAGTGTTTCACCAAATCTTCTTGTAATCTCTGCACCGAGCAGTGTACCGAGTGCGCGGTCTGTATTGGTTACATCGACCTCAACACTTCTCTTTTGTCCGCTCTCTAATGCAGATGCGAATTTCTTAATCAGAACCTTTTCATCAACCGTCTTTTCCAGTTCAAAGTTATATACGTTCTTCTTGTTGTACTGAATCTTTCCTGCTTCCTTAATATAAGGATTGTTAAGGATTGCTGAAAGATTGACTTCTGCGGAACGACCGCTTCCTTCAACCTGCTTCTGCTCTAAGAAATCCGTTCTTCCTACCAGTTCGTCAACTGTCTTTACGCCCAGCTTTGCCATATATTCACGCAGTTCCTGTGCAATAAATCTCATAAAGTTGACAACGTATTCCGGCTTACCTGTAAATCTCTTACGAAGTTCCGGATTCTGTGTTGCAATACCAACCGGACAGGTATCTAAGTTACAGACTCTCATCATCACACAGCCCATTGTTACAAGCGGTGCTGTTGCAAATCCAAATTCTTCCGCACCGAGCATTGCCGCAATCGCTACGTCACGGCCGCTCATCAGCTTACCGTCTGTTTCGATCACAACCTTATTACGCAGTCCGTTCATAATCAGTGTCTGGTGTGCTTCGGCAAGTCCGAGTTCCCAAGGAAGTCCGGCATTGTGGATAGAACTTCTAGGAGCTGCACCTGTACCGCCGTCATAACCGGAAATTAAGATAACCTGTGCACCGGCTTTTGCAACACCTGAAGCAATTGTACCAACACCCGCTTCTGATACGAGTTTTACGGAAATTCTTGCGTTCTTATTTGCATTTTTCAAATCGTAAATCAACTGTGCCAAATCTTCGATAGAGTAAATATCGTGATGTGGCGGCGGTGAAATTAATGATACACCCGGTGTTGAAAGTCTGGTCTTTGCAATCCAAGGATAAACCTTCTTGCCCGGCAGATGTCCGCCTTCACCCGGTTTTGCGCCCTGTGCCATCTTAATCTGGATTTCCTGTGCGCTGACTAAGTATCTTGATGTAACACCGAAACGTCCGGAAGCAACCTGCTTAATTGCCGAACATCTGTTCTTTCCGTCTGCACCGACTGTTAAACGGTCTTCGTCTTCACCGCCCTCACCGCTGTTAGACTTACCGTGTAACATATTCATTGCGATTGCCATGGTTTCATGGGCTTCCTTTGAAATAGAACCGTAGGACATCGCACCGGTCTTAAAACGCTTTACAATGGAATCTACGCTTTCTACTTCATCAATGTTAATGCCCTTTTTCGGAAACTTAATATCCATTAAGCCACGCAGATTTTTGACACCTGTATCTTTATTTACCAGTTCCGTATATTCCTTAAAGGTATTGTAATCACCCGTTCTTGTGGCAAGCTGTAATAAATGAATGGTCTGCGGATTGTATAAATGTTCTTCCTTTCCGCTTCTCATCTTATGTGCGCCTGCGCTATCAAGTGTGGTGTCCGTAGACAGTCCCAGCGGGTCAAATGCCTTTGAGTGAAGGGTTTCCACATCATTTTCAATATCCTTTAAGCTGACACCTTCAATTCTGCTGACCGTTCCCTTAAAGTACTTGTTAATCACATCTGAATCAATACCGATTGCTTCAAAAATCTTCGCGCCCTGATAAGACTGGATTGTTGAAATACCCATTTTCGCCGCAATCTTTACAATACCGTTGATGATTGCGTTATTGTAATCATCTACTGCCGCATAATAATCCTTGTCCAGCATATTTAAGTCAATCAGTTCCTGAATACTTTCCTGTGCAAGGTATGGGTTAATTGCTGATGCACCAAAGCCTAACAGTGTTGCAAAATGATGTACATCTCTTGGCTCACCGCTCTCTAAGATTACCGCCATGCTGGTTCTTTTCTTTGTCTGTACCAGATACTGCTGTAATGCAGATACGGCAAGCAGTGACGGAATCGCTACGTGGTTTTCATCAACGCCTCTGTCGGAAAGGATAATGATATTTGCACCTTCTCTGTGCGCTCTGTCAGCTTCTACATACAGGTGGTCAATCGCCTTTTCCAGCGAGGTATTCTTATAATAAATAATCGGAATGGTTTCAACCTTAAAACCGTCTACCTTCATATTTTTAATCTTTAAAATATCTGTATTGGTAAGAATCGGGTTGTTAATTCTTAACTGCTTACAGTTTTCCGGCTTTTCTTCCAGCACATTACCGTCTGAACCTAAGTAAACCGTTGTCGATGTAACGACCTTTTCACGGATAGAGTCGATTGGCGGATTGGTTACCTGTGCAAACAGCTGTTTGAAATAGTTAAACAGCGGCTGATGATTATTGGAAAGAACAGCCAGCGGTGTATCAATACCCATTGCACCGATCTGCTCTGAACCGTTTAATGCCATTGGAAGGATGGATGTCTTAAAGTCTTCGTAAGTATAGCCGAAAGCTTTCTGAAGTCTTGCACGTTCTTCCTTTGTATGTACCGGTACCTTTTTGTTCGGAATCTTTAAATCATGAAGCTGTACCAGATTGTTGTCCAGCCATTCACCGTAAGGCTGCTTGGTTGCATATTTTTCCTTTAATTCATCATCATCGATTAATTCGCCCTTTACGGTATCAACCAGAAGCATTTTACCCGGTCTTAAACGGTCTTTTAACTTAATTCTGCTTTCATCAACCGGAAGCACACCGACTTCGGAAGAAAGAATCAGATAACCATCATTTGTTACATAGTAACGAGAAGGACGAAGACCGTTTCTGTCGAGTACCGCACCCATGATATCACCGTCTGAGAACAGAATGGAAGCCGGGCCATCCCAAGGTTCCATCATCGTTGCATAATACTGATAGAAATCTTTCTTTTCCTGTGCCATCGCCTTGTTGTTGCTCCACGGTTCAGGAATGGTAATCATCACCGCAAGCGGAAGCGGCATACCGTTCATAACAAAAAATTCAAGTGTATTATCTAACATTGCGGAGTCAGAACCGTTTGTATTGACAACCGGTGTAATCTTTGACATTTCTTCTTCAAGGTAATCAGAGTACATGGTTTCTTCTCTGGCTAACATTCTGTCGGCATTTCCCTTGATTGTATTGATTTCACCGTTATGTACGATAAATCTGTTTGGATGCGCTCTCTCCCAGCTTGGTGTTGTATTCGTTGAGAATCTTGAGTGAACCAGTGCAATTGCGGATTCATAGTCCTCATCTCTTAAATCGCCGAAGAACTGTCTTAACTGTCCGACTAAGAACATCCCTTTATAAACGATTGTTCTGCTGGATAAAGATACAACATATGTATTTTCACATGTCTGTTCAAATACACGTCTTGCTACATATAACTTTCTGTCAAAATCAATTCCCTTATTTACATCTTCCGGCTTCTTTACAAATGCCTGCATGATATACGGCATACAGTCGATTGCTTTCTTACCGAGAACATTCGGATAAGTCGGGACTTCTCTCCAGCCAAGGAACTCCAGCCCTTCCTTTTCTACGATAATTTCAAACATCTTCTTGGACTGATTTCTCTTCAATTCATCCTGTGGGAAGAAAAACATACCGATACCGTATTCTCTTTCCTCTCCCAGTTCAATTCCAAGAGGCTTTACAGCCTTTTTAAAGAACTTATGTGATATCTGTAACAGAATACCAACACCATCACCGGTCTTTCCTTCTGCATCCTTACCTGCTCTGTGCTCTAAGTTTTCAACAATACTTAATGCATCAGAAACCGTCTGATGTGTCTTAATGCCCTTAATACTTACAATTGCGCCGATACCGCAGTTATCATGTTCAAACTGCTCGCTATAAAGTCCAGGCTGTTTTGTTTGATTCTCCATAGTCTTAATCTTCCTTTCGTAAACTTATTGGGGATTTTCATCTTACGGTTACTATACGCCTATTTTTAAAATCTGTAAATATTTTTTTATTTAAAATTGTCTGATTATTTATCTTTTAAGCATTTATTTTATAATTATCTGACTATTATTGTGTTTTTCAACAATATAATCGTTATTTTGCTACATTTCCATTGATTTTTATGCTTTTAAACCCTCTGTATCACTGTCGTTTTTCACAATATATCACAGATTTTTCAAAATTGTTTCTAAATTGTGTTTCATTTTATATATTCTTTTGCTTTTATTTTAATATTTATTATTTTGAAACATAAAAAAATTAAGTCGAGGGTTTTATTTGCACTTTTTCAAAACCCTCGACTTAATTTTATAAATCATTTTTCAATTATTTTATTGTTTTTTAAGCTAAATTCGTTTTGTGTTCATTTAATTAAGTTTTTTTGTCTTTTCCTTTCTTTTCTTAATTATGAACTCTATTGCCCGCGGTTCTACTTCCAGCCTCATTTCTTTCCACTCTCCGCCATACTCACCATCCAGTGTCCACTTGATTGCTTCTTCTGATTCAAAAGTGATTTTACTGGTCTTAAAAGAGTACAAAACATCACATTTTTCAAAGTTTTTTGAAAGAAATGCCGTCACCAGCTGCTGTACTTCCATTGGATTTTTAATTTCCTTAATCAGCGTCACTTCAAACAATCCATCCTGTAAGTCCACACCGGTTCCTGCCAGCCCGCGCATACCGCCCACGGACTCTGTATTGCTTACCATACCGTATACAAACGAATCTTCCACCTGAAGTTCATTACTGGTAACTTTTACTTTGTACGGTTTTAATGCCGCAAGGCTTTTAACACCCTCCAGTACATATGCCTGATGTCCCAGCAGATTTTTTAAATGCTGCGGTGTCGCATATGAAACCTCTGTAAATGCACCAAACGCTGCCACATAATTAAACGAGCGTTCACCGTTTGCCCTTCCGATATCACATTGAACAGGCTCTCCTGCCGCAATATGCTGCGCCGCACGCACCATGTCCTTTGGAATATTCAGGCTGGTTGCAAAATCATTGGTACTGCCGCTTGGAATATAACCAATCGGCGGTTTATCGCCCTGATATTCCAATACGGCACGTACCACTTCATTTAACGTTCCGTCACCGCCGCTGCATACCAGCACATCATATTGACCTTCACGCTTTTTCAGGTACTCATATCCGTCAAGCGGTGCCTTCGTAGGATACACAGTCACATCGTACCCCGCTTCCGAAAACACCTGTATTATCTTTAGTAATGCATTTTTAATCAGTGCCTTTCCCGAGTGAGGATTCAGCACGAATACTATTTTTTTCATACAATCCTCGTTTCTGAGCAACTTGCTGCAAAGCGGCGATGGAAAATCCGTGCAGGCGGTTTCTCATCTGCCAGCATAGATGTTTGCTTTACAATTTATTATCTGTCCCACTTGTCGCACAACGCATTAATCTGGTCAGCAAATTTTGCCAGATCCTTATTTGCACCGCCTTCGTTGTGCTGAATAACTGTCATCAAACGCTTTCCTGCGGCAATCAGGCGGTCAAAGACACCCTGATTCCTCTTATTAACACTTCTTCTTTCCCTCTTCTTGCGGTTGCCCTCAGTCAGCCACTCGCCTGCAATCAGATCATAACTGGCTCCCGTATATGGCGCTTCCGCGTTAAATCCATGCTCTGTACGCAGACACTCCGTAAATTCATCGCACACGCTGTCTTCACCGTGTACAACAAATACTTTTTTCGGCTTCTTTTCAAACTGGGATACCCAGCGTATTAAGCCTTCTTTATCGGCATGACCGCTTGCACCCTGAAGCTGTACGATTTCCGCACTGATTTTAATCGGCTCACCAAACAGCTTAATCTCATCTGCACCGTCTACAATAATTCTGCCTGTTGTACCGACTGCCTGATAACCGACAAACAGTATCGTACATTCCGGCCGCCACAGGTTATGCTTTAAGTGGTGGCGGATTCGTCCCGCTTCACACATACCGGAAGCCGATAAGATTACCTTCGGCTTCGGGTCAAAATTAATCAGTTTTGATTCTTCGCCCGTTACCGCAAACTTTAACCCCGGAAATGTCAGTGGGTTGATTCCACCTTTTACCAGTGCCATCGCTTCCTCATCAAAACACATATCCACATTTTTCTGAAAAATATTGGTTGCTTCAATTGCCAGCGGACTATCCATATATACATCAAACTCACGGTCAATTAAATGATCCTGTTTAATCTTCCGGATAAAATATAATATTTCCTGTGTTCTGCCAACTGCAAAGGAAGGAATCACAACATTACCACCACGGTTAAACGTCCTTTCAAATATCCTGACAAGCTCTGTTACATAATCCGGCGTACCACCGTGGCTTCTGTTACCATAGGTAGATTCCATAACAACGTAATCCGCATCGGACGTATACTGCGGATTTTTCACAATCGGCTTGTTCATATTTCCGATATCGCCGGAAAATACCATCTTGCGGGCTTCTCCGTCTTCCTCTGCCCACACTTCAATACTGGCAGAACCTAACAGATGTCCGACATCACGGAACCGGATTTTAATACCTTCATCTAACTGGATAATATCCTCATAGGCACAGCCTACGAATTGCTTCATAACGTTAATTGCCGCTTCAATATCATACAGTGGAACAAATTCCTTTAACGTACCGTTGGAACGTTTTGCCTTACGGTTGCGCCATTCTGCCTCAAACATCTGAATGTGTGCGCTGTCTTTTAACATAATCTCGCACAGCTGCACCGTCGGCTCTGTCGTATAGACCTTTCCACGGAATCCGTTCACATACAGAAGCGGTATCAGTCCCGAATGGTCAATATGTGCATGTGTAAGCAATACATAATCTACGTCAGATGCAGGAACCGGCAGTTCCTGATTCTCATAAACATCATTGCCCTGTTCCATGCCACAATCGATAAGGATATTTTTCCCACATGCCTGTAAGAAATGACAACTGCCTGTTACTTCATGATCTGCCCCTAAAAATGTCAACCTCATAACCTTACCTCTTTTCTGCTGCTTTTGCAGCTTTTCTCGTACATAGCTTACTAATATACTATCATAATTTGGTTATTTTGACAATATTTTATCGAATCCAAGGCGTGTTTTTTCACTTTTCCCACAAAATTTAAAAATTGCAAGAAAACAGAAGACCGTATTCCTATTTTCCATAGAACTGTCATTGCCGTTACTTCTTATATTAAAATGTCATCCAGCTTCTTTTTCGGCACATGCTGTACCTGATTGTCATCACGGTAGTAATGAATGTCGCCATCTCCCGCAATATCTTCCAATACCACTTCTTCTTTTGGATATCCCAGTGCAATGCACAAATCCACCTTATAGCCCTCCGGCAGATTTAAAACAGCAGCAAGCTTTTCTTTCCGGATATTTCCGATAAAACAGCCGCCAAGCCCCTGCTCTGTCGCCGCAAGCAGAATGGTCTGACCCGCAATGCCTTCATCCCACTGCGGATTTACATCCTGCGGTGTCACCATAATAATATATGCTGATGGACGTTCCTCTGCTACCGGACCGTCCCAGTCCTTATAATAGCCTGCCCAGCCAAGACAGTCGTATACACGGCTGTTTGTTTCATCATCACACACAAGACGGTATTGAAGCGGCTGTCTGTTTGCCGCAGACGGTGTATTCCTTGCAATATCCACCAATTCCCGCAGTGTCTTTTCATCAATCTTTTTCTCACCGTAAAATCTTCTGTAAGACCGGTTCTTTAATGCTAATTCTCTAATCATATTAATCCTCATTTCCGCAGGCATTTTTCTATTAATTCATCGCTTTTTTCAGCCACCGGCCGCTTAAAAATCTGCCCGAAAAGATTACGGAGCGGATAGACCAGTCTGCGAACATACCAATCCAGACTGCCATTGGTCCCATGCCAAATGCTTTTACAAGAAAGATACAAAGGGCAACCCTGCAGCACCACATCGTAGTTACGGAAACTATCATTGAAAAGCGGACATCTCCTGCGGCACGCAGTCCGTATGCAGGTACAAATGAAAGCACCCAGGCAACCGGTTTTACAATCGTAATTGCCGCAATCATCTGCATACACAGTGCTGCGCTTTCCGCTTCCATGCCTGCTATAAGCGTAACCGGGTGTGCCGCCGCATAAACCAGCAGACACGATATCGTCAGTCCCACTTCCGCAATGACGGTTAATTTTACCATATAGTATTTTGCTTCTTTATAATGTTTCGCTCCGATACACTGTCCGACCACGGTCATCAATCCGATTCCCGTACCAATACCGAATACGCCGTTGACATTTTCAAAGATATTTGTCATCGCCTGTGCCGCAATCGCTGTCGTACCCATGGTTGATACGGTAGACTGGATTGCCAGCTTACCAAACTGAAACATACCGTTTTCCACACCGGACGGAATACTGATTGCCAGAATCTGACAAATCAGGTTCTTTTCAGGACGGATTTTAAAATAGTGGTCTAAAACAATCATCTGATTTTTACGTCTTAACAGTACAAAAATGATAACCATGCACAACACTCTCGACAGCAGTGTCGATAATGCCGCACCGGCAACACCCATATTCATGCCGAAAATAAAAACGGCATTTCCGGCAATATTTAAAACATTCGTGCCTGCCGCCACAAACATCGGCAGCTTGGCATTGCTCTCCGCCCTGAAAAATGCCGCACCCGCATTAAACAGTGCCAGAAACGGATATGAAACCACCGTAATCAGGAAATAAATCATTGCATTTTCCATAACCTCCGGTTCAATCGCACCGAAAACCACCTGCAGTAACGGCACACGGAATATCAATCCGAATACCATAATCGCCACGGAAATGATAAAAACAGTCAACACAACCTGTCGTGCCGCACGGTTACAGCCGTTCCTGTCTTTCGCCCCGATAAATCTTGAGCAGACAATGGCAGCCCCCGCCGCCATTGCCGAGAACACCTGAATAACAAGATTATTGATAGAATCCACCAGCGATACCGCCGAAATCGCCGCACTGCCTACATTGCTGACCATAACGGTATCCACCATTCCCATAAAGGAATTTAAAATCTGTTCTATAATAATCGGTAACAGCAAAGCAAATAATGCCCTGTTGTCAAACATAAGCTTGTTTTCTTTTCCATTCTCCCTCTCTGCTTCTGCTCTTAACTTCCGAAACATATTTTCTCCTCGTTTTAATCCTGTACGTAATGTGCAAAAAAGTCTTTCATTCGTGTGCAGGCTTCCGTCAGCGTATCCACATCCGGCAGATAGACAATTCTGAAATGATCCGGTGTATTCCAGTGGAAACCGCCGCCGTGCGTTACCAGAATTTTTTTCTCCTTTAAGAAATCCAGCGCAAATTTCTCATCATCTTTAATATGAAACTTTTTCATATCCATTTTCGGGAAAATGTAAAATGCCGCTTCCGGTTTTACCGCGCTCACACCCGGAATATCATTTAACGCATTGTAAATGTATTCACGCTGTTCATACACCCTGCCTCCCGGCTCTAACATTTCTTTGGTCGAATCCAGCATCTCCAGTGCCTTTGGAATAACGGACTGTGTCGGTACATTTGCACAAAGGCGCATGGATGATAACAGGTTAATGCCCTCAATATAGCCCTTTGCACGGCTCTTGTCGCCGCTGATACACATCCAGCCGCAGCGGTAGCCCGCAATCAGATGGGACTTTGAAAGTCCGTTAAAGCTGACAACACATAAATCCGGCGCCAGTGAAGCAATGGAAATGTGCTGTTTGCCATCCATCACAAGTCGGTCATAGATTTCATCGGCAAAAATCAGCAGTTCATGCTCCCTTGCCAGTTCTACAATCTGCTCTAAAATTTCCTTTGGATATAATGCACCGGTCGGATTGTTCGGATTGATAATAACAATGCCTTTTGTCTTATCCGTAATTTTTTTACGCATATCCGCGATATCCGGATACCAGTTAGACTGTTCATCGCACAGGTAATGCACCGCTTTTCCGCCCGCAAGCGTAACCGATGCCGTCCACAGCGGGTAATCCGGTGACGGAACAAGTACTTCATCGCCGTTGTCAAGCAATCCGTTCATAGACAGTGTAATCAGCTCACTGACACCGTTTCCCGTATAAATGTCATTGACACCGACATTCGGGATATTTTTCTTTTTGCAGTATTCCACAATCGCCTGTCTGGATTTTAACAAGCCCCTGGAATCCGAATAGCCTTCCGCATTTTCCAGATTACCGCGCATCATGTCTACCAGCTCCTGTGGTGCTTTAAAACCAAACGGCGCCGGATTTCCGATATTTAATTTTAAAATTTCAACGCCCTGCTCAATCATGCGGTTGGCTTCGTCCATGACCGGACCTCTGATGTCATAACAAACGTTGTCTAATTTTGATGATTTTGCAAATGTTCTCATTTTCTTTACGCCTTTCTTTTCATCATTCATTTTCCGGTGTCTTAAAAATTAATTCGATATCTGTAAATGTCACATCGGCATTTCTTGAAACAAACATTCCCGCATAAACGTGTTCTGCATCAATGCTGGTCAGCCGGAAGTCAAATCCGCCTGTTATGGTCTGTTCTTTGCCGAAGGTGCAGGCATATCCGTCCTGTGTGCTTTCTATCTGAAGTTCAACGACATCGCCCGGTTTGTATGCTCTGGTGCAGATTCCACCCTTCACCAGTTCACCGCTTTTTCTTGCAAAGCAGTTCCAGCACTGCGCTCCGTGTGTCAGCAAAAGCGGTGCCGCCGCTACATAATCTCCTAAAATATCCGCCGTCGTTTTATCCACATAACAGTCATCACGCACCATTAATCCAAAGGATACCTGATCATTTAAAAAATAATCGTGAATTACGGCTTTTGCCCGCAGAATAAACGGTCTGTCCGCCGGAATTTTTTTATAATACATCGCTATGCCGTCCGATACTGCCGCGATCTTTCCGCAGTTATTTTTGACTGCAATATGTACTGCATTTTCACCTGCCGGTTCTAAAACAAAATGCTCTTTGGACACTTCTTCAAGCACATCGCCGAATACCGTACCCGAAAAGCCTGCCGCATCTTCCCAGAAACGGCTCTTTGGTAAATCCGAGGTAAATACAACCGGGTGATATTCAGGATTGGATACTAAATATTTACTACGGTCTAAGACTTCTTTTTCATCCGTATCCAAAATGTGTTCGGAAAGCCCTGCCACCTGCTGATTCTTTACTTCATTCAGACAAAGACACGCATTGACCCTTGCACCCCATACATTGGTGTGCGTATTATCCACGCTTGCCGCTTTATCAGACGTCCACGCATGTAAATACACCGTTTCGTCTTTTCCGAGTGTTTCATAAAGTGCCTTTGTCATCTTTGTCATATCCACAACCGGAAGCCCCAGTGTTTTTCCAAGTTCCCGGACTGCCTGCGGATAATCTCCGCCCGGATACGTGCCAAAATCCTGTGTCACATGCAGATCCTGCGCATTCCATTCACCGGTTTTTGTTCTTCTGACAATCGGTGTGCATAAAATCACCTGACAGCCGGCTTTCTGTGCCGGTACAATATAATTATCATATAAAGATGCCGCAAATGAACCTGCCGTTTTATAGTCCCCCCGTGCTGAGGTGAAACGGGCTTCTTCCGTCTTTTCATCATTGTGTCCGAAGCCAATCAGCAAAAAGTCGCCTTTCTGCATACCGCCCGTCAATTCTTTATACTGTGGCTCTGTCGTATAGCTTTTACTGCTCCGCCCCGACAGTGCAATATTTTTCACTTCAACCGCATCATCTAAATACGCCGCCAGCTTTGTTCCGTATCCGTACCTCGGATAGTAATATTTATCGTTAAAACTGCTTAATGTTGAATCTCCGATAACCCATAAAACTTTTTTTCTTTCTTTCATGCTGTTCTCCAATTCCGCAGGCATTTCTGCTAATATGATTCATATATTCTACCACCGACATATCACACATTTCAATAGTCAATTGACCCGACTTTTGTGTATAATTCATTTTGTTTTTACATAGATTTATAAAAATATAACTGACCTGCCTGCCAAAGGAGATTTATGTGCGGAATAGCCGGATTTTTCGATGCTGACGCATCTTTTTTATCAAATGAAGAACAATATCAGATACTGCTTGCAAAAATGGGAAGGACTTTAAAACACCGCGGACCGGATGCCTCCGGCACACTGCTCTGCAACCGGTGCGGACTGGCACACCGCCGCCTTTCAATTATTGATATTACGGGCGGCGCACAGCCGATGTCAAAAATTTATTCGGACTACCACTATCACATTGTATACAATGGTGAAATTTATAATACAGATGATTTACGTCACAAACTCACCACCCTCGGGGTTCATTTTAAAACCACTTCAGACACGGAGGTTTTACTGCTGGGTTTCATTCACTTTGGACCGTCTTTTATTCAGGACGTGGATGGCATTTTTGCACTTGCCGTTTATGATGAACGCCACGAAACGCTGACACTATTTCGCGACTGCTTCGGTGTAAAGCCGCTTTTTTACACACAGACCGGAAACACTTTCGTTTTTGCTTCCGAATTAAAGGGACTTTTTTGCTATCCCGGCATTGCACCCGCTGTTGACAGTAACGGACTGAATGAAATTTTTTCCTTAGGTCCTGCCCACACGCCCGGCTGTGGTATCTATAAAAATGTGCATGAGGTTCTGCCGGGTTCTTATTTAAGTGTTTCGCGTGCCGGTATCCGAGAAACGACCTATTTCCGGCTGGAATCCCACCCACATGAAGATTCCTACGAAACAACCATTGCAACTGTCCGTGAACTGCTCACCGGTGCAATCCGCCGCCAGATGATTTCCGATGTTCCTATCTGCACTTTCCTTTCCGGAGGAATTGATTCCAGTCTGGTATCTTCCGTATGCGCAGGGGAGTTAAAAAAAAGAAGGAAGACAGTTAAAGACCTTTTCCTTTGACTTTACGGACAATGAGAACTATTTTCAATCAAACAGTTTCCAGCCTTCCATGGATAAACCGTATGCCGCAAAAATGGCTTCTTATTTAAACAGTCATCATACTTATCTGGAATGTACCAACCAGACACAGGCGGATTATCTTCTGCGTTCCGTAAAAGCGCACGACCTGCCGTGCATGGCAGACATTGATTCCTCGCTTCTTTATTTCTGCGAGCAGGTAAGTCACACGCACAAGGTTGTACTAACCGGTGAATGTGCCGATGAGGTATTCGGCGGCTATCCGTGGTTTCACCGGGAATCCATGTTAGACTGTGGCACTTTCCCATGGACACCGACCCTCGCCCCGCGGAAATCACTTTTAAATGCGGATTTTGCAAATACCCTGCGTATGGAAGACTATGTAAAAAATGCCTATGACCGCGCTGTCAGTGAAGTCGATATTCTCCCTATGGAAAATGAAACAGAAACGAGCCGCCGCCGTATCGGCTACTTAAGTATCAGATTTTTTATGCAGACACTGTTAAACCGCATGGACAGAACCAGCATGAACACGGGACTGGAAGCGCGTGTGCCGTTTGCCGACAAAAAGCTTGTTTCCTACGTTTTTAACATCCCGTGGGAAATGAAAGCAAAAGGCGGACTGGTTAAAAATATTCTGCGCCAGTCTGCCGTGGGACTGCTGCCGGATGAAATTTTGTTCCGCAAAAAAAGTCCGTATCCCAAAACCTACAATCCGTACTATGAGAATCTGCTGTCTGCCCGCTTAAAAGAAGTACTATCCGACGGAAGCAGTCCGCTCCTGCCGCTCCTTGACCGCACCGCCGTACAGAAGTTTTTAGACAATCCGAAAGACTACGGTCAGCCGTGGTACGGACAACTGATGGCCGGTCCGCAGATGACTGCCTATCTGTTGCAGATTCACTACTGGCTGACAGAGTACCATGTGACGATTTTATAGAATGATTTAATAAAGAAAATTAATTTTGACACAGTGAAATGTACCTGTTAAATATCTGTTAAACGGTTTAAAAATGTTTAAATGTCCCGGTCAAAGTGTTAAACGCACGTTTTTTAAAGAGCGCACGCTGACACTTTGACCGGGACATTTTTTATTCTTTGCAACCCTTTTGGGGTTAATTTTCCTGTTTATTTCCCTGTCAAAACGGCGAAGCGATGACCGGCTGTATCTGTTTTCCCTGCAAAGCCGCTTCAATTGTATCCGGTATCTTTTCCACATGTGCTATCATGGAATGGTGCTTCTTTTCATAGTTATCCTGTCCAAACGGCACAAAATAAATATTTTTAATATTCATCAGCGTGCCGATATTTTTAAAATTCATGCCGAGCGCATCGTTGGTAGAAATTGAAATCACCAGTGGCTTTTCATTGCGCAGATGTGCTTTTGCTGCCATTAACACGGGCGTATCGGTAATGCCCGCTGCAAGCTTGGCAATCGTATTTCCGGTGCAAGGTGCAATCACCAGCGCATCCAGACTGCTTTTCGGTCCAATCGGTTCTGCTTTTGCAATGGTATCAATGACCTGCTCTCCTGTAATCTCACAGATTTTTTTGCGGAAATCTTCTGCTTTGCCAAACCGTGTATCCATATGTTGTACATTTTCGGAAAAAATAGGAATTACTCTCATTCCCGATGCTGTCAGTGTTTTGATGACACCTGTCATTTTATCAAAGGTGCAAAACGAGCCTGTTATGGCTATACCGATGGTCTTCTTTTCCATGCCGATTCTGCCTTTCTTTAATTGATATGTTGTTCAATGACTTTCATTAAAACTTCCGCCGAGCGCTTCGGCGCATATTTGCCCGGCAGACCGAGTGCCTGTACCGCATTAATTTTATTTGCCCGGCAATACTCAAAATCCGTTCCTCCGGGTCTGGAAGCGATGTCTATAATCGTCACTTCACCGCTTACATTTTCAAGTTCCTTAGACGTCAGCACTTTTTTAGGAACAGTATTAAAAATATACGCATACTCTTTTCCGTATTTCTGCAAATGCGGCAGTAACGGGAATGGCACACTGTCAAATCCAAAAGCTTCCGCCTGTGCGCGTGCGCTTTCCTTTCGCTCTGCCACGGTCACACAGCTGTACATGCGCATGAGCCGGTCTGCCAGTACTTTTCCGCATCGTCCATATCCTATTAAAAGACTTTTTGCACCGCACAGATTGATTGTACTGTGAAGAATCGCTTCCGCAACCGCACCTTCTGCCGTTGCCACCGCATTATGATACGCCGTGTCATCTTCCTGCATATACTCAACAAACTCCGGCACATTTTCCACCAAATTTTGTCCGGTTTCTTTTTGGGGCAGGTTACAGCCGAAAATGAGCTGTCCTCCATGCACGGAATCCGCCACCTGGTCATAATACGCCCTGCTGTCCGAAACCGGCAGAAGTACCACATCATACTCTGCCGCATCAACCGGTGTCAGTGTCTGAATCCATTCTGTATGATGTCCCTGCTGTTCTAACATTTCTTTTAAATATTGCTGTCTGACATCGGTGCCCATCAGCAAAAATTTCTTTTTCATATGCGCCTCCCATTTCCCTATAATTTATCCTATGCCATAAGACCTGTCCTTGATTATACGCGCTTGAATTCCTTTCGGAAATAGGTTATACTATAATATAATTATTTTTACATTTTATATGATTTTATAAAATGTTGTGGAGGGATTTTACATATGTCAATTACGGCTAAAGAATTAGCAAAACAACTGGGGCTTTCGCCGTCCGCTGTATCCATTGCTTTAAACAACAAGCCCGGAATCAGCACCGAAACACGAAAGAAAATTTTAGATGCGGCGCGCGTAAGCAACTACGACTTTTCAAAAATCGGAGAGAAAAAAACAACAGCCGGTACAATTTATTTTTTAATTTATATTAAAGACGGCGCGGTTGTTTATGAAAATCCGTTTATCACACAGGTTCAGGAAGGTATTGCCACCGCCTGCGCACAGCATGAATACAAACTGCTGGTACGGAATCTCTATGAAGAAGGGGACGTTTTAGAACAGTTAAACAACATCATTTATTCAAACTGTGCCGGACTGATTATTTTAGGAACGGAAATGCAGAAGCCTGATTTTATGTATCTGAAAAACCTGACTGTGCCGATTGTGCTTTTGGATACTTACTGCGACTTTCCGAATGTGGACTGCGTGATGATTAACAATATGCAGGGTGCTTTTAATGCAACAGTTCGTCTGATTCACAAGCACATCGGACAACCGGGATATTTACACTCCTCTTATCCGATTCATTCTTTTGAGAAACGGTATGAGGGCTTTTACCGCGCACTGCGCAAAAACGGACTTCCGTCTTCCAAATCGGTTGTCCACCTGCTCTCACCTTCCGTAGAGGGCGCTTATGCAGATATGCTGGAACTGCTGGAACAAAACACGCCGCTTGCTTCCTGTTATTTTGCAGACAATGACAACATCGCTATCGGCGCAATGAAAGCTTTTCAGCATAAAGGTTATAAAATACCGGCAGATATTTCGATTATCGGCTTTGACAATATGCCGTTAAGCACCAGTGTGATTCCGGCATTAAGCACGATTCACGTTCCGAAGCAGAATCTTGGCAAAACCGCTGCAGAACGACTGATTAATGTGATTGAATCGGATGAATACTATTCTGTGAAGATTGAAATTTCCGCGACGTATATTGCGCGGAAGTCGGTGATTTAAAATTGGCAGAACACACCCCGCTATCTCAACGTTGACACTTGACTTCGATAGCGGGGTGTTTTCTGCCTGCGGTATGGTGGTGGCTAAATATAATGACTTTTGAAAATTCAAATTAACCACATATTGATTCATATTAATGTTTCTTCTTGAATTTTGTAAATGCTTCTACAGCATTTTGTACTTTTCCGGCTTCTATATCATCATATCCCTTTTGCAGTTTTGCATGAAGTTCTTCATCTGTCATTAAATCCATGTGAATTGTGTCCGTGTTTTTGGGTAATGCTGCTGAAATATCTGTTTTACAGTTCAACCGGTTTTCCATTCTGAAAATAATATATATTTTCTTTTTTATAACCGTATTTTGAACCCGGAATACTTATATGCGGTTCAAACGTAAAATATTTTACCTCACTTATTCTTTGAGTATTACCCTTTTCTGTATACACACGGTCATTTTTATTTTTTACAATGGAATGTCCCAGATTCCCCATAAAATCGAGATTAACAAAACCAGCTTTTAAAATAATCTCATTAATATGATAATAAAGTTCCTCAAATGTAGTTTCTATATTTACAAACTCTGTTAATTCATGATGAAGCCGGTCTTCCATTTGTAAACCTTTTCTCCATTCTTCATTTAATATTTCACGTTTATCGACTACCACACTATTTTCCAATATGATTGTTCTCGCATAATCCCCCCAAATATTTTCACACTGCGGACTTAAATCAATCGTTACAATATCATTTTCCGCAATCGTTCTGTCACTTGTAACATATTTCTTTCCCGACACCGATACTGTTGTTTCATCTCCTGCAAAAACAAACGCACCAATATCCCAATACCAAAAAGAATCTGCGCCTAACTCTAGCATTTTCCGTTCACATAAATCTCTTAAATCCAACAGATTCATACCCGGTTTTATTATCGTCTTTGCATATTCAATCGTTTTCTTTGCTATCTGCTGTACCTCGCTATACTCCATAAATAACCTCCTCTGTTTTTTTCGTGTTTACTTAATATTTTACTTTATTATATCATAATCAATTTGCAAATAAAATCACTTATATTGGCAGTTACAAATTATGACCGCAAGTATTTAACTTTTTTATCAAATAATTAAATAATTTTAACAGCCTTATAAAAACAATTAAAAAAGCCGCGCCCCAGTGGTATTCCACCACCAAACCGCAGCCTTTTATTCATTTATTCAGTTGGTTTACTTACTTATTTAATGACTTTAAAACAGCATTGCTTAATGAACCGACTGTCTTGTTGTAGTAATCCATACCTTCATCTACTGTCATGTAACCCAAAGCTACCTGTGCAATAACATATGTTCTTGCTGTGTTAATATCACCGATATTATTAGATAACTCTGATGTCATCGGAAGCGGTACGGCTACCTGAGAGTTTTCAGCGAAGAATTCACCGTTTTCTCTTGCAACTTCAGGAATTAAGGATTCACCTACATAACCATTTGTGAAGTTTGCAATAGAAAGGATTGGGTCAATGTGGTTCTTTGTCTGCCACTGATCCGGTTTTTCAATACCCGGAAGGTAATGGAACTGTCCTTCTGTGTATGTCTTTGGCTGGTCTTCCTTCTTCTCTACCGTAACAGTTTCTGCCTTGTCATCCCAGTGTGTACCCTTTGCACCGTGTGTCCAAAGCATCTGTACATCGCCGCCGTCTAACATCTTATCAATGAAATACTTAAAGATTCCTTCCGGATTCTTTGCGGCTGATGTGATACACCAGCATGGTGCGATTCTTTCTGTATACGCACCCAGTTCTTTGATTGGCTTAATGGCAATAAGTTCATCGTCCAAGCCCTTGTTTGCAAGGTTTGTCTTTAACGTATTTGCCCATGTACCTGCCCAGTATGTAAATACACCGGTTTCTGTTGACGGGTCTGTTGAATAGAACTTATCTCTTGCATTGGCTGTTGAGTTATTTACGGATTCCTTATCAATAACACCGTCATTTACGGCTGTCTGGATTCTTTGAAGAGCTTCTTTCATTTCCTGCTGGGCAAATCCATCTACATATTTTCCTGAAGTATCCTTGTAGAAAGTATACTGTGCTTTCTGATAAAATTCAGGCAGATAGTTTGTATTCGGTGCTTCCGGATGGATAAAACCAGGAGAAGAAATAACATAATGTCCCATTGTCTGTGCCATCTGCTTTAAATAGCCGTAATATGTATTAAAATCCATCTGTACATCTTTTACCTTGGAAGCATCAATGCCTGCCTTGTCAAGCCATGCTTTCTTTACATATGTACAACATCCGTTACCACGGTAAAGAGATAATCCGTACATTGCCTTTGTTCCATCTTCACCGTTTACCATCAGTGCGGAAAGAACATTGTCGGCTGTGCTGATTAATCTTCCGGAATTCTTTGTTTCTGAATGTTCCCATGCATCTGT
>ERZ1673751.678-NODE-678-length-32758-cov-5.601352_pt1 | contig 32758 bp, 42 predicted proteins | sample MGYA00580202_ERZ1673751 | MGnify/ENA primary metagenome ERZ1673751 (study PRJEB41218, sample SAMN15661780) | gut metagenome | host: Homo sapiens | place: Canada: London | collected 2015-08-20/2019-03-30 | study: EMG produced TPA metagenomics assembly of... | reverse complement strand
CAAAGGCAGAAGAGCCGGCAAAGGCAGAAGCGCCGGCAAAGGCAGAAGCACCCACATTGAAAGAGATGCAACACCTCGTAATATCCAGTGTAAGGTATGGGCACGTTACCCGTGACGAGATGGCATCTATACTTTTGGAGTTCGGGGGTACATCACTTTCAAAGATTAGCGCCTCTAAATTCGCTTTACTTAAACAACGTATTGAAAATTATCCCCTGACAAGATGAAAGAACGGATAAACCATAGCGAGCGCGCGCATGCGCTCCTATCTCCCAGTAGCTCGCACCGCTGGATGAACTGCACACCATCCGCACGGTTGGAGGAAAACATACCGAGCACGGGAAGCGCGGCATCGGAAGAGGGAACAGTAGCTCACGAATTGGCCGAGCACGCCATAAGAAAGTATTTGGCTGGGGAATACACCCCACTACTTGATGAATTGCCCGTACCAAAAGAGATTGCGGAAAACAAGTATTACAGCCCCGAGATGGATAAGTACGTAACCGATTACGTGTGTTATGTGTGCGACGTTTACGAGGTCGTAGAGGGCGCGGAAATGAGTATAGAGCGAAAGTTTGACCTAACAATGTACGTACCTGAGTGTTTCGGTAGCTGCGACTGCGATATAGTAGGCGAAACGGTTCTAAACATCATAGACCTTAAGTATGGTAAAGGCGTGCAGATAGACGCCAACGGGAACAGCCAATTAATGATGTACGCTATAGGGGTGCTTAACTCCCTGGAACCACACCACCGCGCGAAGATTGAAAAAGTACGTATGCACATCGCACAGGTACGGTTAGGCAATTACTCGGTATTCGAGATGTCCGCACAAGATTTGACCCACTGGGCGATACACGTACTAAGGCCGACGGCTGAAAAGGCTTTTGCCGGGCAAGGAGAAACGAAGGTAGGTTCTCATTGTAAGTTCTGCAAGTTCAAAGCCCAATGCCGGGCGCAACGTGATGCACTTGTTAATGAGTTCGAGACCCACGGAGAAACCAAAGCCCTATCCCTTGAAGAAATCGGGGAAATACTTAATAAGGCGGATATGTTTACCGACTGGTTAGCATCAGTCAAGCAGTTTGCAATGTCAGAAGCCTTAAGCGGTAAGCACGTGAACGGGTGGAAGCTTGTAGAGGGACGTTCGGCCCGGGTGATTAAAGACGAAGCGGAGGCCCTAAAACGGCTAACGGAGGCCGGTTTTGACCGGGAAGCCCTTATCAATACGAAGATAAAAGGCATCGGAGACCTGGAGCGAACCGTAGGAAAGAAGCCGTTAGCGGTTCTACTGGACGGTGTAATAATTAAGCCCCAGGGCGCGCCAACGCTCGCACCGGAAAGCGATAAGAGAGAACCGATACAACCTACTTTGGATATGTTCGAGGAATTAAATTCATAAGGGAAGTTAACGAAAGAACCAACGTAACAAATTAGTTGTTATCTTTGCATACGATTTAAAAACGGAACGTCTGAACCGAAAAGAGGACAAAAAGAAAAACAAGAATAATATGAAATTCATGGTTAAAAATGCGAGATTGAGTTATGTACGTGTGTTTGAAGCATCACAAATTAACGGCCAATGTGACGCAACGTATAGCGTTTGTCTACTGATTGACAAGAACAGCCCGGAGATTCCAAAGATTAAGGCGGCAATTGAAGCCGAGCGCGCAACGTTTAAGACTAAATATCCTAAACTCGCAGGCAAAGACCCCAAGACGTGGAACAACCCGTTAAGAGACGGAGACGAGGAAAAAGACGGTGCAGAATACAAGGGGTGCTACTTCATCAACGCGAAGCGTAAAGAAGCACAGGGCGCGCCTATCGTAATCGACGGTAGAAAACAGTACATCACAGACAAAAACGAGGTGTATAGCGGTTGTTACGGTAATGTTGCCGTGTCTTTCTACCCTTATGAGTTTACCGGGAAGTACGGTGTAGGTGTGGGTCTGAACGGAATACAGAAGACGGCAGACGGTGAACGCCTGGATGGTGGAACAAGTCTTGACGATTTCGATATGGTGGATATCGACGAAGATGACGACTTGTTTAAGTAACCCCTTTCGGAGTAAAAGACATTAGTAAAAATCGGGGGCGTAAAAGCCCCCGCAATTTAAAAAGCAGAAATGGGAAAAAGTGATTGGTATATAAACGCACAAGGGGTTAGAATTTCAAAGGCAACGGGCAAACCCGTGAATAAATATACAAAGAGAGATACGGCGTACTGGAACGCACGCATGAACGGCCCTACCGTACCGGAAAGCGAACCTATCGAAGTAGTGGTAGACCCGGTAATAGCAGAGCTTCAAACGCTGTACACAGAAGAAGAGATACAAGGCATCATAGACCTAAAAAAGGATAGCGCACCTATCGAACTGGTAGAGATTCACGCGAAAGCGAAATCAACGCTTGACGAAAGTAACACGGGCTTTTTGATAGCCAGTGACTGGCACGCGGACGAAGTGGTTAAACCCTCCACCGTTTTAGGCAAGAACGAGTATAACCGGGAAATAGCCGAGAAGCGAATAAAGAACTTTTTCTCAAACGCTATCTATATGGTTAAGAAAAAGCCGGTAGATAACCTGGTAGTAGGTCTTATTGGTGATATGATAGGCGGCTACATTCACGACGAGCTGGCACAGACAAATAGCATGTCCCCCATGCAAGGAATACAATTCGTAAAGACGCTGGTAATATCGGGGCTTAAGGCTATCCACGACGAACTGCCGGACCTCCAAAAAATAGTAGTGGTAGGTATATGCGGAAACCATACGAGAACAACGAAGAAAATGCAATTCGCCAATGGTTTCGCCATGAACCATGAATATTTCATGTACAGGGATATTGAACAGACGTTAACACTTATGGGGTTGACAAAGTTTGAGTTCATCATTCCCGAAAGTGAGTTTGCATACCTGGATATATACGGCAAAAAGATTTTATTCTGCCACGGACACCAGTTCAGAAGCGCTGGCGGCATCGGGGGCATATACCCGAGTATGTTTAAATGGTACGCGAAGCTGAACCAAACAATAAAGATAGACAAAGCGTTCATAGGGCACTACCATCAGATGATATACACTAAAGAGGTTTGTGTGAACGGTTCTCTGAAAGGCTTCGACGCGTTTGCGATGGGCCGCGGGCTGGCATACGAAGAACCGCAGCAAACCTACGTTATACTGAATGAGAAGCGAGGTTTTATATTCTACTCGCCCATCTTTGCCGATTAAATAATAGGGCTATCAATTGTTAAATAATTGCAATCGATAGCCCTTTTTTCTTGTTTATCCAAAACATTTACCTACCTTTGCCGTTGTATTAGTATAAACAATTAAAACCAAAGAAGTTTATGAAGCATCTTTTTATAGACTTTGAAACGTATTCCGAAACAGATATTAAAAGCGCTGGCAACTACAAGTATTGTGAAGACCCGGTATTTGAAATATTGTTGTGCGGTTATATGTGGGACGCCGACACGGAGGTATCAATAATAGACCTTACAACCCCCAACGGGCGTACAGAGTTTAACGAGTTGTTCTCCTCTGTAGCTAATGACCCGGAAGTAGTTATAGTGGCCCACAACGCAACGTTTGAGCGCGTCTGTTTGAAAGAATACGGATTCAATATAAGTCCTATGAGATTTTTCTGTACGGCTAACATGGCGCTCTATTGCGGTATGCCGCCATCGCTTGACGCGGTTTCGCAGATTCTCGATTTGCGGGATAAGAAATTAGGCACGGGTAAAAACCTCATCCGATATTTCTCCGTACCGTGCAAACCTACCAAAGCAAACGGAGGGCGCACCCGTAACCTACCCGAACATGACCCGGAGGCCTGGGAAGAATTTAAGGAGTATCTTCGTTATGACGTGCTTTCTGAAAAGGAAATATTCGGAAAATTATCACGGTTTGAGTTTCCCGAACTGGAGCAACGTATATATGCAGCAGACCAGCGAATAAACGACTACGGAATACGAGCCGATTTACAGTTAGCCACGGCCGCGCGCGATATGGACGAGGAATATAAACAGAAGTTAGCCGAGATAGCCGAAAGCAAATACGGTATCGGTTCGCTAAAGTCCATGCCGCAGCTAAAGGAGTTCATCAAGGAACGTACCGGTGTGGTTGTTTCGTCGTTGACCAAAGGAATGATAGAGGATGTCATAAAAGAGATTGTGAGCCTACAGAACGTCCCGGAAGCGGATAAGCAAGCGGTGTTAGACGTTATCGAGCTACGCAGGGAAATAGGTAAAACGTCGAACGCTAAATATACCGCCATCCTTGCAAGTGCAGGACGCGGAGAACGTATTAGGGGGCTGTTTAGGTATTATGGCGCGAACCGTACCGGGCGATGGGCTGGGCGATTGGTTCAGCTACAGAACCTACCGCAAAATCATATCGAGGAGCTGGACGAAGCGCGAGACCTGGCAAAGTTGCATGATTTATCGCTGATGGAACTAATGTACGAGAAGCCCACACACATTCTATCGCAGCTTATACGTACCGCGTTTATCGCCCCCGAAGGCTACACATTCTCCGTGGCGGACTTCTCCGCGATTGAGGCACGTGTAATTGCCTGGGTGGCTAACGAAAAATGGAGGCTTGATTTGTTCAAAGACCCAAAGGCTGATATATATTGCGCTTCTGCCTCCAAGATGTTCGGTGTTCCCGTTCACAAAGGTGATGAGCTAAGACAGCGCGGAAAGGTTGCCGAGCTTGCATTAGGTTATGGGGGCGGGGTTAACGCCCTTACCACGATGGATACCAAGAAAGCGTTAACGGAAGAAGAAAAACCTCAAATATTGTCAAAATGGAGAGAAGCTAACAAAAAGGTAGTATCTTTGTGGAAGTCTTTAGAAAACGCTGCAAAAACGTGTATAGGCACACGTAGGCCACAAACGTTCGTTATCGATGAGCTTTCTACGATAACATTCAGATACGAGGGCGGTGCAATGACAATAGAATTACCATCTGGGCGAAAACTTTTTTACCCCTCCGCGCGTTTAAGCAGTAGAACAATATCGGGAGCGAACGGTGAGTTCGACGTGCAGGATATATCCTACATGGGGCAAGAACAAACCACGGGCAAATGGGCGAAGTTACACACCTACGGAGGCAAGCTAACGGAGAACATTGTGCAGGCAATAAGCCGCGATTTACTGGCGAATGCGATTTTCAAGGTATTCGATATGGGTTATAACATTGTGTTGCATGTGCACGACGAAATAGCCGCGGAGATACCTAAAGACGGGAACGAAGAATTAACGCTTAATGCAATGATAGATGCGATGTGCAGCGCCCCAGGGTGGGCGGCAAACATTCCATTGCGGGCAGCTGGTTACATAACAGAATATTATAAAAAAGATTAGGGGAATGGATTTAAAGAAAATGACTTTTAAGGTTGCCACTGCGACGAATGCCAAGTCGGTAAGTTGGAAAAACCGTACCTACACATGGGAGGAACTTGTAAAGAGGTTTACCCGTGCGAAGGTAACGGAGGAAACATACCGCGAGTTCATGGCAGCGAGCAAAGCCGAACAAGGTGCAATTAAAGACGTAGGCGCTTTCATGGGTGGCGAGTTATTCGGTAGCCGGCGAAACAAAAACAGCGTAGGCGAGCGTTCGCTATTGGCGCTTGATGTCGACTACGGAGAGGCAGATTTTCCGGAGCGATTTTTCGCAGCGATAAATTGTGCCTGTATTATACACGGGACACATAAGCATAACCCGAAAGCAGGTGTGTTGCGTTATCGCGTTATTATTCCGTTGTCCGAACCCGTGGACGGTGAGCAGTACGAAGCTATCGCACGAAAGGTCGCCGAGATTACCGGGATAGATTTGTATGACCGAACAACATTCCAGCCCGAGCGCTGTATGTTCTTCCCCTCGGTGTCCCGTGATGTAGACTACGACTATATAGACTATTCGCAATTATGTGAAACTCCTTTGGACGTAAACGAATACCTTAACATGTACGAAGATTGGCACGACACGACCGAATGGGCGTACCACAAGGACGAGAAGGGCGAAGTACGTACCTTTGTCAAGGAACAACAAGACCCAACGCTAAAGGAAGGCACGGTAGGCGACTTCTGCCGGGCTTATACTATCTCCGAGGTTATAGCGGAATACTTGCCGGACGTTTACGAACCGACAGACCAGCCGGACAGATGGACGTACAGTGGTGGTTCTACTTCGGGCGGTATGCTTACCTTTGACGATATGTTTGCTTATTCGTTCCACAACAATGACCCGATACAAGGTAACCACGTGTTTAACGCGTATGACCTGGTACGTGTGCACAAGTTCGGTAAGATGGATAAGGGACAAGACCGCACGAAGTCAACAGACGCGATGAATGAACTTGTAAACAAGGACGCGAAGGTAGCGGAAATGCGTGCGTCCCGTTTGCTGGCAAAGACTACCGAGGTTATGAACGACTTCGAGGAAGCGATAGAACCCGAAGAGGTTCACGATAACGTGCCCGAGGTATCCTTTGAAAAAGTGATGGCAGAACTCGAAGTAGATAAAAAAGGTAATTACTTGCCGAGCGCAAAGAACCTGGGTTTAATACTTAAGTACGACCCGAATTTAAAAGGGCTGATAGCACGAGACCTATTTAAAGAACGCAGGGTAGTTACCCGTACCCCTATATGGAGACCGAAAGACAGTAGTACGGACTTTCAAGACGTAGACTTTGCGGGGGTTAGAAAGCATATTGAAGACGTTTACGGCATAAGCAGTTCGTTTAAGGTAGATGATGCTATCTCACTTGTTGCCGAGATTAATTCTTTCCACCCGGTGCAGGACTATCTGACAAAATTAGAATGGGACGGCACGCAGCGCGTAGATACCGCGTTGATTGATATACTCGGTGCGGAGGATAACATATACACCCGCGAAGCGTTCCGTATCATGATGGTAGGAGCTGTTAAGCGTATCTTCCAAAAAGGGTGTAAATTCGATAGTATGCTGGTGCTTCAGTCAGACCAAGGGGCAGGAAAAAGTACATTCCTTAAGATGCTGGGCAAACAGTGGTTCTCGGATAGTTTGTCAACGATGGATGGCAAATCGGCTTTTGAACAATTGCAGGGTAACTGGATATTGGAGATTGCCGAGTTATCAGCGATGAGACGTTCAGAGGTCGAGATGGTGAAAAACTTCATCACGAAGACAGAGGACAGCTTCCGACCAGCGTACGGGCGTGTCACAAAGAACTTTCCGAGACAGTGCGTTTTCTTCGGTACAACGAACAAGGACGAGTTTTTGAAGGATGCAACAGGGGGGCGTAGATTTTTACCCGTACGTGTACGTGCCAACGAAAACACCCGTCTTATCTTTGAGGCCGATTTCCCGGCATACGTAGACCAGTTATGGGCGGAAGCCGTTAACATGTATTTCCGCGGTGTGCCTACGTTGTTATCAGCCGAGGCCGAGGTAATAGCTGAACAAGGAAGAGAGGAACACTTCGAGACAGACCCACGTACCGAAGCCGTTGCAAAGTATTGCAACATGTATGTGCCCGCCAACTGGGAGAAAATGTTTCCTTTGGAGCGTCGCATGTATTACGAGAATTACGACGAGGATGAGATAACAAAGGAGGACTGCGTACAGATGGACTTCGTTAGTGCTACGGGCGTGCTGGTTGAGGCTTTAGGCTTCGAGGTAGGAAAGATTAAGGCCCGAGACGCTTCCGAGATTAACGACATACTGAGCAAGTTACCCGGGTGGGAGCGTAGCAGACAGAGGGTGAAGTCATACGGACAACAAAGGGGATTCAAAAGAATTGTTAACGACTTGTTAACAGATTGACTAAAATAGGGTCTATTCTTAAACAGTGTTAATGAAAGATGCAACGTATCGGAATAGGCCCTATATTTGTAATGCCAAAAGAAAATAATAATAATAACAATTTAAAAAAGAAAGGATTATGAAAAGTGGGAATTTTATTGAGCTGACCTTCGTAGTTAAGGGTGAGTATCAAGTAGAGTTTATTAACGTTGAACACGTATCGCGTATTATGTACGTAGGTGACAAACCGTTTATTGGTATGCTGGGGCAGACCTACACGCGCCAAATCACAGAAACGAGCTTGTATAAACTATCAGAATGTATTAACATAGAAAACGATAAATTGAAATGATTACTATCTTAAAAGTTATCGCAGTAAACGCGGGGGAACGTACCTCTTATTATCCAACCCCTGGCGATGCGGTGTTTCCAACCGTGGAAGAGGCACGAGAGTTCTATAAAAATGAGTTCAAAACAAATAAAATAATATTGTGTTATGTCAGCAAGTGAAAACGTACAGAGTTACAACGTAGGCAAGTCCGATTATGCAAAACATAAGATACAGCCCTGGGACATTTGGAAAGAGTATAACCTCAACCCCTGGGACGCGGATATAGTGAAACGCGTATTACGTACCAAAGAGGGCGAGGCGCGGACGCTCGATTATGAAAAGATTATCCACCTTTGCAGATATCGCATTGCGGAGCTATCTAGGGAAGATTCAAAGGAAACCAAGGTAGTTGCACCAGCCGAAGCAGAAAAGCCCGTAGAGGACGAGGAAAGCGATGATACAACGGTGTTTTGCTTGGACGAGACAATGAATCCGCCAATGCTCTATACAGAGGGCGGAAAGTGGAACGGTAAGTATGCCGGCTACTCGGTGTTCATGGCTGGTAACACCCCCTATATGTATTTGGGTGTCGACGCAGAGGGATGCCACTTGTACGCAACCCTTTCGAGGCGAGAGCATTGGCATTTTGCCCCAGAAACGCACCTGCCGCCCAGGACGTTCAAGCTAAAATATACCAGCCTTTTTGGCAGCCACAGAAGCTCGCTAAAGATAGGGTACTTAGGTACGCTCTACGAGAAGCACGATTATATCATAACGTGCGACGGGCATTTGCTCCGTTACTTCGGTATGGAGGGGGACAAGTTTTCCTATCGTAACATGTCGGCAAAGCGCGCGGATGGTACGTACCCCGAGGTCTTAAGCAATGTTAAGTTAGAAAATATGGCAATTCAGTTTACGCTATGATAAGCCGGCAAGAATACGCGTACGGTATCGGAGACGAAATAGTACATAACGGAGAGGTTTTAAAGTATAGGGGCTATTATAATGGGCACATCTATACAACAACAGTAGGCCACGACGCCGGAGAATTTGCCGAGACAGTGGTATTTGAAAACAAATTGAGAAATGAGGGATATAATAAGTGAAAAATATTTGGAGCGTACATTCTCCGAAAAGCTTAACCGAACAAAAAAGGTGTGGGTAATAAAACTATTGTCCACCTTCGTAAAGGGTTTGCCCGATAGGATGGTAATTTGCCAGGGTGGGTACGTAGGCTTTGCCGAGATAAAGACCACCGGGAAGAAACCAACAAAGATACAATTACTGATACATAGCAAGTTAAGGGCGCTCGGCTTCAAGGTATTTGTTATCGACGACTTGGAGAGCCGGGACAGTGCAGTATCTTTTTTCTTAAATAATGTTAAGGAAATAAACAACGTACCGGGAAAAGGGTTATCTTTATAGTGCTGAATTTAAAAATAAACATGTATGCAGTATTTAGGAGGTAAAACAAGAATAGCAAAGGAAATTCTACCCATAATTTTGGCAGATAGAAAAAAAGGGCAATATTTTGTAGAACCCTTTTGTGGTGGGTGTAACGTGACCGCCAATGTATCGGGAAACAGGATAGCAAACGATTACAACAAGTATTTGATAGCTATGTTTGTCGGTTTGTTATCAGGGGAAAACTACCCCGAACATATAGAACGTGAATTGTATAATGACGTTAGGGACTGTTTTCGTTCGGGGTCTGACAAATACGACCCTGGTTTTATGGGCTGGGTGGGGTTTATGGCTTCTTACAGGGGCAAATTCTTTGGTGGCTACTCCGGCGCATACCGGAGAAGTGACGGCAGACATATAGACAGCATATCCGTGGCTGTGAGGGGCATAGCAAAGCAGATACCCAATTTGCGGGGCGTAGAATTTCGTACCGGGAACTACAAGAACCTACTAATTCCCGATGAGTCCATAATATACTGTGACCCCCCATATATGGGTACCGCAGGATATTCAGACGGTATAAACCACGATGAGTTTTGGCAGTGGTGCCGGGAACGTGTTTACGACGGGCATAAAGTTTATATATCCGAATATCAAGCCCCAGACGACTTTATTACAATTTGGGAGAAGCCAATACAGAATTGCATTAGTCTCAATAAAAAAGCTACCGAGAGATTATTTATTTATAAAGGACAATTTTAAAACAGAAATCATGAAAAAGAGAGGTTTAAAAGAAAGGATAGAATACCGTTTGGGTATGTACTTTGGTATCAAGTCCGGTGCGCTGTATGTACGTGATAAGAAGTACGGAGATGAGGAACAAGTAATGAAACAACTTGAAGACGATATAACCAAAGACGTTATTTTCCTTTCCCTTAAACAACTCGGGGAGCTTCCCGAGGAAAGAGATTTCAAAAGTATATGCGTATGGTACCGAACTAAATTAATGTAAGATGATGGCTAAATGTGATTATATAAAAGTAGAGGTGGCGTCCCAGGGATGCCACATACAAACTAAAGTAAACGGTGTTACCAACAAAGATTTAAACGCAATGAGAAGCGCCCCTATATCGGACGTTATGCGCTTAAGGTTAGAACTCATGAGGCTTACAAGCCTATGCGAAAAAGTAATAGGAGGCGGGTGATGTTAGATAGGAGCAATTTACACGAATACCAAGAGCGAGGCGTGAACCATATAATAGACAACGAGTATTGCGCTTTGTTCTTGGATATGGGTTTGGGAAAGACCGTTACCACGTTGACCGCAATAAAAGAGCTTTTGGATAATTGCATCATAAGTAATGCCCTGGTTATCGCTCCGAAGAAAGTAACGCAGGTTACATGGAGCGATGAGATAAAGAACTGGAAGCACTTACAGGGTCTTACCATCTCCGTGATTGACGGGACGGCCAAGCAGAGGCGCGAAGCGATGGCAGCCAAAGCCGATATATACGCGGTGAGCCGTGATAACATTGTTTGGCTTGTGCTGGAATGTGGGGGTGTTAAACTCCCCTACGATATGGTAGTTATCGACGAATTGAGCAGTTTTAAGAACCACGCCTCTAAACGTTTCCGGGCTATGCGTAAAGTACGTAAATTCATCCCTCGCGTTGTAGGCCTCACCGGGACACCGGCCCCGAACGGTTTGATAGACCTTTTCGCCCAAATGTATTTGATAGACCAAGGGCAAAGGCTCGGAAAATCAATCACAGCGTACAGGGATAGGTTTTTCAGACCCGACAAGCGGAACGGTGATATAGTGTACAGCTATGCCTTGAAGAGCCCCCAGGAGGAAACGGAGAAGCAGATAAGTGACCTTATCAGCGACATAACGATATCAATGACAGCAGAGGACTATTTGAAGATGCCCGATAAGATTATGTTGTACGATTACGTAGACCTCGCCCCTAAAGTATTGGCGCTGTACCGAGACTTCGAGAGAGAGCAGATATTAGAGCTTATAAACTCGGACGAACCTATAAGCGCGGCCAGTGCAGCAGCTCTATCGAATAAGCTACAGCAGTTCGCGAACGGTGCGATATACGATGCTGAACGAAACGTTAAAGACATTCACGATGAAAAGCTGGATAAACTCGAGGAAATAGTAGAAGCCGCCAACGGTGAACCCGTTCTTATCGCGTATTCTTATAAACATGACCTGGAACGTATCATGCAAAAGTTGAAAGCGTACAGGCCCGTGAAGCTGGAGAAGCCCGAACACATAGCCGGGTGGAATGCCGGGAAGATTTCCGTACTGGTTACGCACCCCGCATCAGCCGGGCACGGTCTCAATTTACAGAGGGGCGGACATAATATAGTTTGGTTCGGTAATACATGGTCTCTTGAACTGTATCAGCAATTCAACGCCCGGTTGTACCGCCAGGGACAGGGCAAGCCCGTAACGATACACCACATAGTAACACGCGGCACTATCGACGAGAAGATAATAAAATCACTCGACGGTAAGCGCGAGACACAAGACGGGTTAATGGAGAGTATTAAAGAACTTATGGAATTTTACAGTAAGAAATGAAAAGAGAATTAACGCACGGTTCGCTGTTTAGCGGAGTAGAAGGATTCGGTTTGGGTGCCGCGCTTGCAGGCATAAAAACCGAATGGAGTTGTGAATTTGAAAAGTATCAAACGGAAGTAATTAAAAAAAATTTTGGAGATGGACACACAGTATATGGAGATATTAGAACGCTTGAAAACCCGCCATTTGTTAACATCATCAGCGGTGGATTCCCTTGCCAAGACATCAGCGTTGCTGGAAAAGGCGCAGGAATTAAGGGCCGCAGGTCTGGACTATGGGGACACATGCACCGAATTATTGGAGAAGTCAGACCCGATTATGTCATTATCGAAAATAGCCCTCAACTTAGAAAACGAGGACTCGAATACGTCTTACATGGACTTTCCGAAATCGGGTATGATGCACAGTGGCAATGTCTACAAGGTAGCTTCATTGGACTGCAACAACGTAGGGAAAGGATATATATCATTGCCTACCCCATCAGTAAGTTCGGCGAATGGAAGTCCCCGAAATCGGTTTTTCGGCAGCCCTACTTACCGCGGGAACTTCCACGAGTATATCCGGGATGGAGAGAGCGACGGGATTTACCCGAACCCCGAACTTTCGGAAGCACTAATGGGATTCCCAATCTCATGGACCGAGTCAAATGCGTAGGTAACGCCGTGCAGCCGCTCATGGCGCAATATCTGTTTGAGTGTATAAAGTGCTTTGACCAATGAAAAAGTTAATAGCATTTATCGCAGTCCTACTCACATCGGTAGGCTGCACTGTAGTACAGAACGCCGCGGACAGCATACAACGTAATTTCAAGCTACAGCAATTGGAGTACGGGCTGTCACTGAAAGATAGCCTAATACTTAAATGATGCTAACGAAGTAACCGACGTAACGAGAAAAGCGTCATATTCGTATCAACGATTTAAAACCAATAAGGAAATGACAAATAAAGAATTCGCGTTTAACCACGCAGGTGATGAGTTTATGTTATACGGTGACATAGTTATTTTAGTGGGGTACGACAGCGAAGACACGAGCCAGGTAATCGTGTCTCCGACAGAGGAGTACGGAGGTATTCCGTGGTATTGGGAGTTTCTCGATTCCACGGATGTAATAACTTACAAGACCGATATAGGGAAGCATCAGTATGCCGACTTAAACGAGCTTATCCCCATACATAAGGAGAAGCCGCAGCCCGCGTCCCGTAATAAGCCAAAGACACCGGGTGAGCGTATCGCTTATTACGAAGGCCAACAGGGCATGAACTATTCCGTGATTAACGGTTCTGTGTCCGCGGTGTATGAAAAGCAAGGGAGCGCCTTAAAACTCGTCTCCTGGGGTGATGGGGTTGACAATGTAAATGAAAAGGTATGGGGGAAGAAATCATAATAGTATTATTGTTTGCAATGTTAACGGGCATTTACCTTTTAGGGTGTCTGGCAGCAGTGTTGTTTATAACAAAAAATATAGTAAAATGGTTGGGACATTAATTAAAGCAGCCGCGGGATTCGCGGTGGTGTTTTTCACAGTGGGTATTGTAGCCGTGCTTTGGCAGGTGGCAAAGTATATGGCATCTCGAGGAATGGGGGAGGACGAAAAATATGAGAGTTAAATTCATGGACTTGGCGGTATGCCTCAACGTACACACGTTCATTATATGGGAGTTCATAAGGCGGTACGGCTTCGAGAAGGGAGTTAAAAAGGATAGATGGGGGCGCGGTAGCGTATCAGCCCGTGAATGCCGGAAGTGGATAGACAGGTTGGCGGCCTATATAGGGGTGCAGGATTTCACGTACAAGCAGGAAGTCAATAAGCGGCAGTACTTGTTCCGCGATGAGGCGAGACGTGACGAGGAGAAGCGGAACGAACAGGACGCACCCAGGCGTTACACCATCGATAAGGAAGGGAGGATAAGCCGGGCAACTCTTTTCCCCGACGGGTCTATAATGATTTGGTATTGGAGCGCTGACGGTTGGCTATTTGATAGGTGGGAAAGCAATAAAGTTACAAAATGATAGTGCCTCTTACGAATAGCATATGCCTTTAAAAAATGATAGCAAAAGGGCGGTTTTGGCTTACAAATAGTCAGAAATCGCCCTTTGTTATTATTTTTTATGAAAGCTCAATTCTTAAAAAGTGTTTAGATTGTTAATTGAAAATTCCTTACCAAAAGATGCCTCGTGCTAACGTGCTGATAATCAAATACGGCTGGTAAAATAAATAGGCGTGTCTCACCTCTCTGTCTCACTTAAAGTGCTGATACACAATATCGTTAACAGTTACTGTGCCGGGAAAAATATAGGGTGGCACAGCAAGTGGCACAGATAACTCACTGACCTATATATAGTTATCTGTACTGTGCCACTAAATAGTATAAAATAGGTATAACACTTTATTTGGAAAAATATATGGAAATTGCAATGTAGAGATAGCAGTAATATATACTTTTTATAAACCAAGTGTTAGAAAAGTGCTTTTTGCCCGGCACAGTGGCACAGTCGCCCTAACGGTCTGATACGCAGCGCGTTATCTGTGCCACCCGAGGTGTGCCAGCAAAACGCGGTCTGGCACAGTAGGCAAAAACGCTTGTAACCCGTTGTGGGACAGTGCGTTACATGTGCCACATCCTACATTGTAAAATGTTTTTGATTTTCACGACTGATTGCAGATTGGTTTGTGGCGGGAAGTTATGTACTTTTGCCCCCGCACCCTTAAGGGATTAAAGGACCGCGCGCACAGGGATATTATCCGATATCCCAGGCACGCACAAAACCAATTGATGATTATGGCAGGAAGAACAAAGAAAGAAGCCGCCCCCGATACGAAAAAGGAAATCAAGAAAGGGCAGGCGACCGGGATACCCCCGAAACCAAAGGACGAGCTAAAGGCATGCACACAACTTTATGAAGTAGTGCAGACACGAGGCGTGAACGGTGCGACGCTTAACAGCATCGACGAGTGTATTAATTATGTAGCGGAGTACATGGACTTCTGCAAGAAGAACCCCTATATCCAATATGAGATATTGAAAGGTGGCGCGGCGGCAGGGCAGAAAGTACCCGTGGAGAAGAAACGCGCGCCCTCTGTTGGCGGCTTCTGCCTTTTCATAGGCTGGTCTGTAAAAGACTTCAATAAGAACATGGCGAAGCTGGAAAAGGCCTCCGAGACGAACCCCGATGCCGGGAACCTTTTTCTCGGTTACACTCTGATAAAGGAGCTTATCACCACCGAGATGGACGAGGCGGCCCTTGCGGGGATGGTGGATGCCAACTACATGGCGAAGCTACGAGGGTTGCGGGACCTTAAAGACGTTACGAGCAATGGCAAGGAAGCGGGCACAAAGGCTATGCAAGTCAATGTGCTTTCCGAGGATGCCGTTAAGAACCTACAAAAGTTAGGGGGTATCTGATGAATGTAACATACACATTTGAAAAGCTATTGGCGGCTTTCGTTGACCCCCGAATACGTGGTGTCGCATCAAAGGGCGGCACGCGTTCCGGCAAGACATGGGCGGTGTTGCAGATGTTGCACCTCCTTTGCTCCAGCTCCGAAAAGCCCCTTATCGTTTCGTGCGTTGCCGCTACGCTTCCTATGGTGAAACGAGGCATGCAGCGGGACTTCAGACAGATGCTGGCAGCCGAGGGTGTATGGGACGAGAATTCGTTCAACAAGACCGAGGGGTGTTACACATATCCCAACGGGTGCATGATAGAGTTCTTTGGCGTCGATAACGCTTCAAAGGTGCACGGCCCCGCACGTGATATTCTGTTCGTCAACGAGGCACAGGGCATACCCAGGGAAATCTTTAGGCAGCTTGATATCCGTACACGTAAAAAGGTTATTATCGACTTTAACCCGGTACGTAAGTTTTGGGGTGAAACCGAGTTCGTAGGTGACAGATACGTAACCATCCACTCAACGTACAAGGATAACCCGTACCTAACCAAGGAACAGGTGGGCGCTATCGAGAAGAACAAGAACGATGCCAACTGGTGGCGCGTCTACGGAGAGGGCGAGACGGGCGGCGTAGAGGGTAACGTTTACCCCCGATATGAAGTTATCGACGAGCTACCCGAAACGTTCACCGGGCGGTGTATCGGGCTTGACTTCGGTTTCGTTAATGACCCAACGGCTATTGTTGATATACGCTTTGAGGGCTGGGACTTGTACGTAGACTTACTTTGCTACGAGACCGGTCTGCTTAACAGCGCCATCGCGGACTACTTGACCGGGCAGGGGCTTAACCGCGTCGTAACCGTGTGTGACAGTGCGGAGCAAAAGAGTATTGTGGAGCTACAGCAAAGACGTATCAAAGCAATACCGTGTGTCAAGGGACGAGGCACCATATCGGCCGGCATCGCCCAGGTGTCGCAGTTCAAACTGCACGTAACGAAACGCAGCGTTAAGATGCTGGACGAGCTGGATAACTACAAGTGGATAAAGGACGAGGCAACCGATACGTACACCAATGAACCTATAGATGCCTGGAACCACTCACTCGACGCTTTGCGTTATGGCGTAGATTACCTAATACGTAAATACCGCCCTAAATAGCATTTGCTTGCCCTCTACGGGCTTTTATCCCCTAATAGTGGGTAACTCTAACCGCGACAAAGGAAGTCGCTTAAAACGTTTTAAAATGAAGAATTTACTTTTTAGATTATCTTTCAAAATTGCCAATATTCGTAATCGCGCGGCAATGCTCCGTATCGCGAACATGCCGGCCGATGGCACCGTACGTATGACGCGCGATGAGGAACGCTTGCTCAAAGACATGATTAAGTACCTTAAGCCATCCCAGGTAGCAACCCGTAACGGCAAAGCAGTGTACCGCCTTAAGGACATTGAGGAAATCGGTTTATGGGCTATCCTTGAAACACGAAGAGCCGAGGACGCGTTAGGGCGTATCAAGGCATGGACTGATGACAACTACGAACCCGTTACCTTCGTCGATGCCGTGAAGCTTGACAAGTTCATAGTTAAACAGTTGGAAATAGCAGACGGCCTCGAACAGGTGATTTTCCAGAACATGCACGGCAAAGGCGGTGAAAGCGCGTTGACCGGCGATGAGAATATCAAGCGGGCAAAAAATCTTCTCGGACTTGTGCAGATAACCGCCGAGCTTTTCCACTGTAGCTTTGACGAGGCAAAGCAAATCAACTACTCGGATGCTATGCTGGCTATCGCCAAACGTAACGACGAGATAGAAAAGGAAAAGAGAGAGCTAAAGAAACAACAATCTAAAAACCGTTAACATATGACCTTCGAGACAATTTACAACACAGCGAATACACGGGCGGCAGCTTTAGGGCTGCCTCTCATATTCGGAGATACCGCAGTACAGAACGTAGCGGCTAACAGTCTATCGGTGGACTTCTTCACCCTGGATATAACCACGGGCTTTTATAACGACGTGAACGTACCGAGAAGCAACGGCTACACAATCGTGATACGCTGTATGGGTACGTCCGAGTATATGCGCGATGATGCTGTAGAGATTGCGACGCTGATACGCACCGACCGGCTTTTGCAAGAGATGTTAGCACCGTTCGTGTGCGGCTACGAGGTTGGCGCTATTCGCTTGTCAAAGGTGCAGAACCAGTACGATAGCATAAAATCGGGATGGGAGGCCGTTTTGGATGTCTACAAATTCGGTTAACAGACTTAACGCAGCTTGTTTTGTAGTTATATACTACGTACTTTTGTGCGTCGTTAACTAATGAACGACACATGAAATTATGAAGATTATCAGAAACAAGTTTATCCCCTTTAAGGGCTTCAAAGCGATTAACCTCTTTGGCGTGTTGTTCGTTCGCGGCAATGCCTATATAAGTGAAAAGACAATAAGACACGAAAGCATTCACACCAAACAGATGCGTGAGATGCTTTACGTGCCTTTTTACGTTTGGTACGGTATCGAATGGGTGATACGTTACTTTGCGTGGAGTTTTGAAAAGAAACCATGCGACCCGAATGATAAGCCATATGATAGAATGGGCTTCGAGAAAGAGGCGTACGCCAATGACCACGATACCGAATACCTAAAAAACCGTAAACCGTACGCATGGTTTAAATACTTGTAAATCATGAACAGCGAAGTAGTACAAGCGGTTAAAAAGATTCGTGATGAGATTGTAGCCAACTACTACGCTATGAAGCTGAACGCCTCGGGTAACTTCGATAAGCAAACACAAGTCGAGGAATATCCCGGTGGCGTTCGTATTGTAGCCCCAGCGTACATCTATCAGATGGAAGACGGACGTAGACCCGGCACAATGCCGCCCATATCCGCTATCAAGCAATGGATTAAGGACAAGAACGCGAACGCCGGCACGGACATACCCGAAGAAGCCGCCTACGCGATTGCCTATGTGATTAAAAGGGACGGTATCAAAGTACCCAACGAGCACAACGAGGGCGGCGTAGCAAGTTCGATACTAACCCCCGAGATGGTGCAGCGTATCACAGTAGAGGTGTCCCGGGTAGTAAGGGCAGAGATATTAACCATTTTAACTAAAAAGCAATGATTATACGAAATCTATTAACTAATGTAACTACCGCAGAAGCCGGCTATACGGCAATTGGCAGCATCGGCACAGGCATATACCGCCCCATACGATTCGAACAGGTAGGCTCGGTTACCAGTATAACCCTTATCTTTTCACGTAATGGGGCTGCCAAGGCAACGGCTGTAGTTACCCCATACGAGGGTGCTATATTGGATGTATCAATGATGGCAGCGGCCACACCGAGTATAACGGAGAGCATCAACACAGGCTTGGGGTTTACTGACTTCGTAGACATGGTGCAAATACAATACGTGGAGGGTACACTGAAATCTATCTTTATGCGCGTTATACACTCTTCGGCAGCATACGTGCGTTACGCTTGGGACGCGAGCACTATTAATCTATCAGACTACGGTAATGGGCTGTTTAACCAATTGGACTTTAATTGTGCTTCGTTTCTTGATAGTCCGTTAACGGGTGCGCCGTTTAACTTCGCATTGCGATACGGGCAGCAAACCGCAAACTCGGACGGTAGACTACGGTACACAGAGGGGGACACAGGAAGCTCACTTATTTGGGCGAATACAACATATTCCACAGGCCGGAACTTGCCTACGCTTGTATTTAGAACCGAAAAGGGCGCCAGCGTATGGGGCTACGCGCGTTTTGAGCGTAAATACCCGTATTGCTCTGACCCTAATAAACGGGTAACGCTTCGTTGGCTTAACAGCAAAGGGGCTTATGATACGATGTATTTTGACCAATACCGTATTGTGCCCACTTACTTGGTTAACTTCTCGGGCGGCAACCGTGTGTTGTCCTACGACGTTACGATAAACGTAGTAGTAACGGACGATAACCAAAATGCGCTGTATTGGCTTTCACGTTCGGGCGAGGTTGCCGGGATATTCCCTTTGGCTACTAACCAGTGGGCACGCGTTACGATACAGAACCCGAACGCTCTGAACATACAAGGCGGTGCGACGGGACGGGTAGCCGCGTTTAAATGCAAATTTGAAATTATAGAACCCTAACAATATGGACTTAACGATACGAATTAATGGGGAAGTGATAGACGGTGTTTCCGCTAACTCGGTAAAACTGACTATCAACAACCCCGACCCCCTAAAATTCACGGAGCAAACGGTTAGTTACTCCGGGACAATCAGCATACCGCGTTCAGAAGTGAACGACCGGGTATTCCGTTCTGAACGTTTCCCAGGGAAGTTCATAAGGACAGCCCCATACCGCGCCGAATTGTATTTTGGGGGCTTCAATACTCCGTTCGGTAGCGGTTTGTTCCGTGTACGTGTAACGGCAGATGAGGACGGGTATAGCCTTGAACTGATAGAAAACATATCGAAGCTTTCGACATTGCGCGCCCCAGTGGTTGCCATACCTAGATGGGAAACACCGGCATATCAGTTTTCGACGTACGAGGATAGTCTTAACTACGCGTACCCGAACCCGGTAATTATGCCCAATCTATACGCGTTTAACGGGACGACACCCGTAGAACTTGCATACGTTGAAAATCGGGTAACGAAAACAGCGGGCGATTACATGGACGCGGAAAGCCAGTTGGTCTTTAAGGGCGCGCATGACGGGATTAAGGGTTCGGTGTATGCCGCCAATTACATGATAGCCGAGAATAACGACGTAGCAACGTGCTTCACGTATATGGTGGGTTCTACGTTTGACCTTGAATTCACTTCCGATTCATTCGTTATCCTACCGCCGTCCACACCGGCAACCGTTTACCTACGAAGTAATGGAGGTACGTTCGCTTTGCCCTTTGCACGCGGGACGGTACGCCCGGACGGTAATTACCCGTACTACCCGGTAAGTCCCGGTACAACGTCTTGTATAATAACACCGAGGCCAACGCGCGACTTGAAATTTGGGTTTACGACCTCTTCGGGCTCTATGATTTACTCGGGTACGCCTATTACTTCCGTACCTACTACCGAAGCGTATTATATTTCGTTCCGCATTAGGGCGGTTGGGTCTCCAACATATGCCTGGGACTTAGTGCCAACGATGGGGCTGAACACTCCGTTTGATATTGTGCAGGCGTTTTGCAAAGCGTTTTGCTGGACTTATGAGTTTCAGTCCGAACCGTTTTTGTTGATGCTCAAACCGTTCATAAACCCGTCTACCTCGTCGACGTATAGAATTAACTGGACTGGGAAAATAGACCCGACAAGTGTTAAGGTGTCCGAAGCGGAGGGGGCGGCGCGTACATACGCTGTAAAGGTAGGCGAGTTAACGCAGACCGTGGGCGGATATGGCGGTGCAATATCCACACAGGAGACGGTAGGAGAAAGTAATTTCCCGGTCAATCCTGGGGGGGATAAGCCATACGCCTCTATGATACGGGCGAGCGGTTCAAGTTGGATTCCTGATAACTATTTCAACCGAGTCAGCGGATACCGTGCCACTATAGCGGGGCATTACAACCGTTTTTCACCCGGGTGGCAAGTAACAGCGAAGATGCAATTAACGTATTTTGACATTAAAAACATGAAGTCCGACGCGTTGTATTACGTCGATGAGTTGGGCGCTTGGTTCTATCTTAGGACTATTAGCAACTGGGACCCGTCAACGGGCACGGCTAACGTTACATTAATAGCCGTTAACAATTAAAAACAAAACGTTATGGCTGAACAAGTTACATTATTAGACCTCTCTTTCGATACTTCCGAAGCACTCGATGGGCTGGACGCATTAATTGCAAAGTCGCTTGAGCTGGCAGAAACGAAGAAGTCTTTGCAAAGCGCGTTGAAGGACGAGAAAAAACAATTGGACGAGGCGGGAAAGGCTTTCAAGTCCGGCAGCTTGTCGCAGGACGATTATAAGAAAGTCGTTTCCGATTCGACGAAAGCCCAGGTAGAACTAACGAAACAGTTAACAGATACCAATAAGTCCATTGCCGACAATAACTCGGCTATCAAGGTAAGCACTACGCTGTTAAAGAGTCAGGAGGACAGCGTAGACGCTTTGCGAGCACAGTTGGCGAAGAACACGAAAGAGCTAAACGCCATGAGCGCGGCGGCCCGTAACAATACGGACGAGGGCAAAGCGCTTGTTACCGAGACCAAAGAGATTTCCGACAGACTTAAGGAGATGGAAAAGGCCGTAGGCGATAACCGTAGGAACGTAGGTAACTATGCGGAAAGCATACAGGAAGCAATGAGCAGCACGCAAGGGCTTTCTGGGGCTACGGCGGCTATGGCTACGTCTCTATCGGGGGGTGTGAACGTCCTAAAGGTGTTTAATGCTACGCTGAAAGCTAACCCTATACTTGCTATCGTGTCGGTTATTCTGGTTCTCATATCCACGGTTGAAAAACTGATGAAACGCAATAGCGAGATGGCAGCAAACCTAAGGGCGGCATTCGCTCCGTTTGAGGTTATCTTCTCCCGGATACTCGACGGCATCACCAACATGTTGAGCGGTGTCGCAAAGGCTTTCGAGTGGGTGAGCGAAAAGGTTGTCAACTTGCTTTCGTCTATCGGTCTTATTACCGAGGAGACCACAAAGGCAGCGAACGCAGCCAAAGCGCTCACCAAGCAAGAACTTGCAATATACGAGGCGGAAACAAACAACCTTGTGACGTTGTCGGCGATGCGTAGAGAATTGGAGGCGCAACGTACCATTGTAGGAGACCAGCTAAAGACCGCGGAGGAACGAAACGCAGCAGCTCAAAAGGCTATCGCGATTTCCAAGCAGATGGAAAAAGCCGAGATAGGCGTGTTGCAACAGAAGTATAACCAAATCAAGGCGCAAAACGAATTGAGCTACACAAGCAAGGAAGACAGACGCGCCGAGATGCAAGCACTGGCAGACCTACAGGCACGTCAAGCGGATTACATCTCACAGCGTAAAGAACTGGAAAACCAAGCGAGCGGTATCGTAAAGGCCCAGATAGCAGCTAATGCAGCGGCCTTTAAGGCTAACGAGGAGAAGAAGGCAGCCGCGGCTATCAAGGCAGCCCAGGATGCGGAAAAAGCGAAGCGGGAATTGCAAGAACAGACCATCAAACAGTTCGAGGAAGCGCGTACCAAGTTAGAACTATCTTTGCGGGAGAAGGAAATAGGAAATGACAGCATAAAACTTAAGCTTGAAAACGAAAAAGCCTATGTAGAGGAAAGTCTAAAGCTTGAGCGTTACAGACTGGAGCAGGGTTTATTATCGCAGCAGGAGTTTGCGAACCGGGAACAAGCGTTCCAGTTAGGTGTGCTCCAGTTGGAACAACAGATGCGCGAAGAACAAGACCGTGCCGAGAAAGAGAGGAAAGCGCTTGACGAGGCGAACCTAAGGGAATTGAAGATGGCCAACATAACCAACGAATACGAGTTAAGGCAAGCCGCATTAGATGCACAATACCAGCAGGAAATCGCAGCAGCCGAGAAGATAGGAGCGGACACAGCTCTCATCCAATCGAAGTACGAGAAAGCCAAAGAGGATAACACGAGGGCACGCGTTAACGCTGAATTGACTATGACGGCTGGACTGGCAGGCCAGATGTCAACACTATTAGGCGAAGAGAGTGCAATAGGTAAGGCGTTCGGTGTGGTTCAAGCAACCATTAACACGTATATTGGAGCTACTAAGGCGCTGGCGCAAGGTGGTATCCTTGGTATCGCACAAGCCGCGATAGTTATTGCTTTCGGTATGAAACAAGTTGCGAACATCGCCAAACAGAAAGAACCCGATACAAAGGTAAGCAGCGTTAAGAAGTATGCAAAGGGCGGTCAGATATTCGGCAAGTCACACGCACAAGGAGGTGTAACATTTCGGGGCGATAACGGGCAGGTGTTCGAGGCCGAAGGAGGCGAGAACGTCTATATCATGAAGAAGACAGCGAGTGCAGAGATTAACGCCCTATCAGCCATTAACGAGGCACATGGGGGCAACTCTTTCGGTACGTCCGGGCTTTACAAGTTTGCCGATGGGGGTATGGCTGCGAGCATCTCCGAAGCAAACCGAATGGTTAGGCAGTCCGATAACGTGCGCCTATCAAGCGAAAGTATTAACCAGCTGGCGGGGGTTGTTATCGACGCGGTTATGAGCATGCCTAACCCGGTTGTATCGGTGCAGGACATCAACGCAGGGCAAAACGACGTGGCAGTAGTCAAGGGCTTCGCGACTTTCTAATATTAATCAACTCGTGCAGAGGTGGCGCATACGACAAAAGGCGCTATCTTTGCACGTGTTACAACAAAAACAATTTTTATGAAGTTTAAAAAGCTTAGAATTATTCAAGCTGGGTTAACGACCAACTTTGGGATGTACGAAGGTGGGGAATACCCCCTTTCGATTACGGACGCGGCAGTTAAAAGTGTTGTAGCGCTCGGAAACCTTAAGCCGGTTCATTGCAGACGTACCCACAACGGCAGTGATATGCTGGATGGGTATTTAGGCAAGTTTACTAATTTCGTTTACGAGAATGGCGCGGCTTTTGCCGACCTCGAGATGTCCGAAGCACTTGAAACAGCCTACCCCAATGAAGCGAAGTTCATTGCAACCATGATTGAAAAAGAGCCCGATATGTTGGGCGTTTCGGTAGTTGGTTACAATTTGGTAGCATTGAATGACGGTATTCTTGACGTTACCGAGTTTGTAGAACTGTATTCATGCGATTTAGTGGGGCTTCCAGCCGCCACGGAAAGCCTTTTTAATAACAATAAAACAGAGAAAAAAATGAACAAATTTTTCAGTGCGTTCGCAAACTTGTTTCAGAAGACGCAATTTGCAACGGAAACAGTAGAAACCGTGGACGGTAGTAGCATTACTATTGAGGCGGCTGGTGAAGTGATGGCTATTGGCGATAAGGTCTTTGACAGCGAAGGCAACGTTCACCCGGATGGTGAAGTACAGATTCAAGTCGAGGAGGGTATTTTGATTATCACTATCGAAGACGGTGTGATTACCGAGGTTAAGCCCTACGAGGCAGAAGAAGAAGAAACAGCAGCCGTACCCGAAGAGTTTTCTAACCGTATCGCAGCACTTGAGACAGCTATCGCAACATTGACCGCCTCGGTGGCCGCAATGACCGCACAGTTTAGCCGTGCAACAGCGAAACCCGGTGTCCCTCCGGTAAACATTCCAAAGGACAAGAAGAAAGAAACGGCCCTTAGCCGAGACGCGGTAGCCGAAGCGGCAAAGAGATTTTACAAAAAATAACATTTGAACAAAAAAAAATTAAGAAATTATGGCATTTACATTTTCAGACCTTAACAAACTGAACATTGACAGTTTGAACGAAGTTATCTCTTTGACCGTCGGTTTGGCTGGTGAGATTTCTAACGGTATTACCGTGCTTAATGGTATCGCTAACAACACGCCCGTTGTTTCCCTTACGGCAGCCGACAAGGCATTGCGCAAATCAGCGGGATGCGGTGGCGAATATTTCTACGATAGAGTAACCGACAAGGTTAAGTATTACACACACGCACCTATCGAACTGCCTATCGAAATCTGTTTGCAATCTTTGTGGGGCAAAATGGTGGCTCGCGGCATCAACTTGGAGGACGATTTTTCCGCAACCGATTTGGCAGGTTTCATCCAGTCCGAAGTATTGAAGGTATTAGAAGCTGACTTGCTGCGTCTCGCTTGGTTGGATGGCGACGTTAAGGCAGAGGCTACTGGCTACGGTATCTTTACACGCGGTGGTATCATCAAGCAGTTCAAGGATAGCGGAGAGACCGAAAACGTCCTGAAACTTGACACAGCGGGTGTTCTCGCTGCACTTCGTGGAGCTATCGATGCACAACGCCCCGATACACTTGATACCTCGGAGTTCTTCGTAACGTCTAACGTTATGCGCCTTTATAAGAACCTTTTGCAGGATAGAGATAACAGCGCTGCACAGTCCGATATCGTAGACGGCCGCCCGGTTTACTTCTTCGAGGGGTACAAGATTAACGAACTTCGCCACGTGTCTAACGCTGCCTTGGTTGACGGTAATACGGATGCTTTCGTAGTATTCACGCCGAAGGATAATATTCAGATTGCTTTGGAAGGTAGTTCTACTAACATTGCTCCTTTCATCCGGGACGCAAAAACTCGTAACTACTACTCGCAAACATTGTTCGCGGCTGATGCCATGCTGGTTGCACCCGAGAAAATGCAGATGTGGTTACACGCGTCTGAACAATGAAAAAATTAGTATTAACAATAAAAGGGGTTGGGATATTAACCCAGCCCTTTTTTTATTTCAAATAATATGGGAAAATATTGTTTAAATAAACTTGCTTCCGGTATCACTGTAGGGTGTACGATTGCGCAGGTCGGTGTTAAAGAAATCTACCTAATGCACGCGGGGGACGTTACGTTCCAATATGAACCCACACTGAAACGTATAGCTTCCGTCACGTTTGCAGAAGGCGCAAAATCGTACAAGGTAGAAGGATATAAGCAAAATATCCAGGTTAACGGGTCGCTAAAGTCCTTAGACGCTTCGGCTACTATGGACGTTTCAGTTACGTTCAAAGTTCAGCTTGACTCGGCGGCGACCGACTTCGTGAACACTATAACTACAGGCAAATTTCATGTTCTTGTTATGTACAACAGTGGAGAACAAGTAATTTTAGGTTCTACGGTGCCACTTGAATGCTCGGCGGCGGATTTCGATTCTAACGCTAACGCTACTATGATTACACTAACACTGTCTACGCCCGAAGGTGCGGCAGGATGTCCTATGGTCGTACCTTATAACCCGGCGCGCGACCTAATAATTTCTAAAGCAAATTAATATGGCATGTATTTCAAAATTGGCAAACGCAATTGCCTATGATTGCGACAGCGGCGCAACTGGTTTAGTTAGCGCGTTGATTATTAATAAATCGGATATTGTGAGCTTCGGCATGTCCTCTGACGGGCGGGGTGTTACGTCTCTTACTATGGCAGAAGCAAAACGAGTATTCAAAATAGATACCGTTAAACGAACGGCTACCGCTTCGTCGGCGCTAAAGGTTAATGACGGCGCGCCAAACGCTTTCACGCATTCCGTCTCTCTCACGATAACATCCGCCGAAGAGACGGTGCACAGCGCCATTTCGCAGGCTATCTCCAACGGTAGGTTTGTAGTGCTGGTGAAACGTGCGAGCGGCTTGTGCCAGATTTACGGACTGTACTACGGGCTATCAGCCACAGCCTACGACCGTAGCACACACGATAATGGGGGTTGGGCAACGGTTACGCTTGAAACGCCCGAAAATGTTATCGGGGAAGATAACCTACTGGTTGGTTCAGCGTATTACGATACCCTTTACGGGACAGCAGTAGGATAGTAATTAACTAAAAAAAGAAAGGAAAAAATAATATGGCATGTATAGGAAGCATCGCCTCTACTTTGGCTATGCCTTGTGGCGCTCCGGCGAGCGCGGACTTAAGTGCACCCGTGTCGGCAAAGCTTTTAAACGCTTCGGATATAGCGAGTTTTACGGTAACTTCCGGGAGTAGGGCTACAATAACTCGGAAACCTGAGGCAGTGGGCTACGACGTTACCACGATTAACAACTCCTTGGTTGTGACTGCTGGCCTTAAGTCACAGGACATTATGCCTGGGGCGTATGATGTATCGATTACGTTTAAATCGTTTTCCGGAGATTACTCAATTGCGAGCAGCTCCGCGCCCTTTGGGGTTGTCGGTACAGTGGAACGCGCGGAGCTTGTAATAGCTGTAGACCACGGCGATAGAATACGAGTTTATGGTTTGGGTGCTCCATTGGTTTGCACCGAGATAGCCGCCGATTCAAGTGCGAGCGCGAATATTACATACACGTTTGGCGTTGAGGATTGGCAGGTAGGGACAACAGCTCATTATTTGAGTAGAGAGGATTACGACGCATTAAGCACACCGGCACCAAAGCCAAAAGCATAATAAATCAAAAAGAAAATGGCAGAAGAATTAACTAATACTACGGGACAGGGCAAAAGCTCTGCACCCGTTGTTGCTGAACCGAAGGTTGCAACATTACAAGAGAAGTTAGATGCGTATTACGCAATGACGGGCCTAAAGCTTGATACCAATTGCCACATGGATATGGAATATTTATCTTCATGGTACGAAACGAAGTATTTGGCTAAAATCGTCTATAAGTGGGCGATGAAACCAGGTGCCCGTATCGTGCATTACGTGGATGGCGTGGTTTACAAGTCCGCAAACATGACGGACGAAATAGCCGAACGACTTATGAAGGAGAACCCGGCATACGCAGATTGTTTTGTAGAAATTAATAAAGAATAGCATCATGATAGGTTACAGCCGAATAGCATTATTAGTAGAAAAAGCGCTTAAGCTTTCAGCGAATACGGGCGATAGAGTGATTAACTACGGAGAGGGAAACCTTTATCCGCAGGAAATTGCCGAACTCATATACGCGTCAAAGACAGCGAGCGCGGCCGTCGAAAAAATGACGGAGAATATAATCTGTGAAGGGTTCAAAAACAAGGAATTCGCGGAAATGACGAACGGCAACGGGTGTAACATGAACGATGTGTTAGAGGCTACGGCAAACGACGTTGCACGTTTTAAGGGCTGGGCTTGGATAGTGCAGTATGGTTTAACGCCAGCAGGCTACCGGCCCAAAAACGTGTACAACGTTCCATTTGAATACGTTCGTGCCGAGATGAACGACAATTACAAGAATGACCCTACGGTAAGGAGCTGGCGAGTGTTCAACAACTGGGAAAAACAGAGCGTAAAGTCAACAAGTGTTAAAGGTAACTCTGTTGTTTACCCTACATACAACCCCGAAAGTTTTGCAGCCGAGGTTGAGGAATGCGGAGGTATCGAAAACCACAAGGGGCAACTCTTATACGTGAACCTTAGCACTACCCGACCCTATCCTATTAGTACGTTCCATGCGGTACGTAACGAGATGGGTGCGGAGGACAAGAACGGGCGATATGTTAACCGTACTTTGGGACGTGGTTTCCACATGTGCAGCATTGTTTCACACGGTGATTTCGAGACCGAACAGGCGCAGCAAGAATTCCGCGATACACTTTCCGAAATGATGGGAAGCGAGAACGCGGGTTCAGTGCTTACCGTCCGAGACGAGAATGTAGCCACTGACAAACCATTTATCAAGGTAGACCAGTTAGGCAGCCCGATTGATAGGGAGCTGTACCGTGCATATGTCGAACCGTTGAGAAAGGATATTGCCATAGCTGCCTATAATATCCCGTTGCCTCTTATTGATAGCTCGTTGTTGACGTTCTCGAACGCTTCGGGTGAGGTTATGAAGGAGTTGCAACGTATCTATAGAAACAGCCTTGCAAAGGTACGGCAACGTATTTCTCGTGAATTGTTCCAAGTATTCGGGGTTGACCCGTCGGTTACTGAAATTGAAAATAAATTTGATAACGAAAATGGCATACCCAATTCAGAAGTTCAGAACACTGTTTGAGATAGCGAAGGACGTAAAAGATACTAAGATAGAGAAGGCCTTTTTTGAGGCCGACCTATTGGACATACTGCCCCAGGTGGGGGCGATGTACGATGCCATCCCGGACGAGTACATCGCAGACGGTGCGGACTTCGCGGGTGCGGAAAAGGTTATAAGTTACTATGCCTTTGCCCGTTATTTGCAGATTGCCGACCAAAACAGTACGACCACCGGGATGAAAATTCAGACGTACGGAGGTTCAATAGTTGTTCCCGACACGAGTAAAGTTAAGAGGTTTGAAGCTGAACGGAGCAAAGCCGATTTGTTTTTAGAACCTTTGATTCGCCGTATGAAAAAAGACGGGTTTATAAAGGTATGTGTGGTTCAGAATTCACGTATAGGTCTTATCAAATGATAGTAGGTTTAGGAACCTACTTCCGAATGTTTTTCGCTGTTACCGTTCTGACAGTTGTTTCGGATGTGAGGGACTTTATATTTATTGTTGTGATAGTGACAGCCCTCAATTGGTTAGCCGGGTATCTCGCAGACCGCCGAAGGGGCAAACCGTATCAGCACAAAAAGACAATGCAGGCCGTTAAAGAGCTTTTTCTAACGAGCGCTATATTGTTTTTTGTAGCTCTTACTTGTAATATGTTGGAACCCGGTATTGATTGTCGGATATTGATTAAGGGTCTTACCGGTATATTCCTTATTATATACATGAGGAACATAACCAAGAACCTACGAATTATCCAACCGTCTAATGAATTTATAAAGGTATTGAATAGTATTGCCAATAGCAAATACTTTAGCCTTAAAAAGAAGATTAAAGACGGTGAGTATGATTTACCCATAGAAGAAAGGAAAGAAGATGGCGAATAGCAGTAAACTTGTACCGTTTATCCTCCAGTGGGAAGGCGGTTTTGTTAATGACCCCGACGACTTAGGAGGGGCAACCAACAAGGGAATAACTATAGGTACGTTTACCGAGTACAGACGGAAAAAGGGGTTAAGCGCCCCTACCGTCAAGGACTTGAAAAACATATCCGATGCCGAATGGCACGACGTATTCAAGTCGTTGTACTGGGATAGGTGGAGGGCTGACGAGATTAAAAACCAATCAGTAGCCAATATCGTAGTAGATTGGGTGTGGGCTTCGGGGGTACATGGCATTGAAAGGCCTCAAAAGCTTTTGGGCGTTGTAGCCGATGGGCTGGTAGGCGCGAAGACTATCGCAGCCATCAACGCGGCAGACCCTAAAAAGCTGTTTGACGCTATCAAGGCAGACCGGGCAAAGTTTATCGACGAGATTTGCAAGGCACGCCCGAAAAACGAGAAGTATAGAAAGGGTTGGATGAACCGTATTAACGCAATCAAGTATGAGTAGCCTAAAGAAAATCATGGTATACGCTTTTACTATCATGGTTGTAATTGGTATCATATCAAAGTTGGTAGATACCGTGAAAAAACAAAAGGCCGAAATCGAACGCCTGGATAGGAACATAGGCGCGATGAACGAAACCGAAGTACAATACATATCAAAGTTGGGTGATGCCGCTGTGAAGCGTAAAGCCCTGGAGCTATCCGCGAGGGAGCTAAAGAAGCAGAACGCAGACCTATATAATGAGGTGAAAGCGCTTGATGCCCGTCTGAAAGACGCGCTATCGGTTAGTAAGGTAGTAACAAAGACCGTTATTAAGGAGGTTGTGAGAACCGACACGATTAATGGGGCTGCGATAGCCGAATACCGAGACCCGTGGAACACGATACGTTCGGAGCAAAGAGGAGACAGCACGGAGTTATCATACCAAGGTAATGACACGATAGTGGGGGTAATCTCAATTAGAAAGAAACGTTTCTTGTTTTTTAGGTGGGGTGTCAAGTCGGTAGATTATGACGTTTCTAACAAAAACCCCAAATCTAAAATGAAAATAGACATTGCGGTGAAGTTTAAGTAAAACACGATTTAAGGGTGCATTCTTCGGAATGTGCCCTTTTTGCGTCTCAAACTGTGCCACTGTGCCAGGCAACGTTTTTAGGTGGCACAGTCTTTGTCTCACTTAACTTGCTGTATTATAGTTATTTATAGAGGTGTGCCAGGTGAGACAGTGAAAATGGTATAACACTTTATTTTGGCGATTATTGAAATTTACCCCCTCTACTAAATATTCGTAGTATAGTAGTATTTTATATATTCCAAATAAAGTTATAAGAAAACATCAGCCTCACCCGGCACAATCGACTTTTTCCGTTGCAACAGCTTGGTTTGCAGCACGTTAAGTGAGACAGCACATTTCCGAGGGGTGGCACAGTCCGAAATCTCATTTTTTAAATGCCTGGTTTTCAACGTTTTAAGTGAGACAGAGCACTTTTATTCCTAAATAATGTTAACGGAATGTACAACCTATTGATAAAAACCGTATATTTGTAATGCCCAAAAGGAAACAAGGTTGTTCCTCACCGAAACCGGGAACACGATGCCCGAAAGGGAAAGATTGAAAAGTGAAAGGGATTCAATCACCGAAGTTTTTTAGAAAGTATAAACGATTAGAAAGTATAAACGATTAAAAAGTATAAACGATTAGAAAGTATAAACGATTAAAAAGTAAAATTATGAAAACGTCAGCGCACATTATTAAAGTAACCGTATTAGGTACTGTCAATTTCCAAGTAAACGTGATAGACCCGTTAACAGGGAAATACTACAATAACCAATCTAAGCGGTTCAGAACGAAGAAAGAGGCGGTTCGGTTTGTGGAACAAAACGGTCTTGCTATTAAAAAAGAGATAAACGATTAAAAAGTAGAATTATGAAAGCGATTGACTGTATTTTCAGAGAGACGATTAAAGAGGGTAAGTTTGAGATGAAAAGCCACATCCTTGTATTCCTGGACGATGACGGCACGGAACAAAGCGCTCCTTTCACCGAGGTACGCCACGACGGGCACTTTGATAGCTACCAATACGAGGGTGTAACATACGACTTCATGCAACCCATGTTGGAAGCAATATATAATAAAAAACGTTAATGGATGAACCAACGTATCGGTAAAAGCGTTATATTTGCATCAATGATTTAAAAAGTATGATTATGAAAGAGAAAGAGTTTATCATCGCAGAAGTTAAAAGGCATCTATCTGCCTCGATTAAAAGCAGCAAGTACGAGGTTATCGAAGCGGCAAAGAACATGCCTACGTTTGAGGGGTTTATACTACCTTACTACGTTTCCACAATGGATGGCGCTAAATACCCGGTAGACGTCGAACACATGTACATCTACTGCGACGAGTACAACGAATTTTATAACCTGGTGGTCGCACAGGTTGCCGAGCGCATATTGCGGGGCAAAAATTATAAAGACGCATAAATTAATTAGAAACCATATAAAAACAAAGATTATGAAAGTTACTACATTTGAATTTGACGGAAGAGACGAACGAGAAGTTATTAACGTTACTAAGATGCTGAAAGAACTACTTTCGGGCACCCATGAAGACGTTTCAGTAGAGACGCACACAGTTGCACCTAAAAAGGAAGAAAAGCCCTTAGATGTCAGCAAAACGACCTCTACAGCCGTGCCAGCGTTTAGTGAACCATCACAACCCGTAGCACCTACGTTTAGCGAACCGGCAAAGACCGCAGCCCCGAAGAAAGCGAAGCCCGAGCCCTCAAAGGCAGAAGAGCCCTCAAAGGCAGAAGAGCCCTCAAAGGCAGAAGAGCCGGCAAAGGCAGAAG
>ERZ1673751.657-NODE-657-length-33624-cov-17.875182_pt1 | contig 33624 bp, 30 predicted proteins | sample MGYA00580202_ERZ1673751 | MGnify/ENA primary metagenome ERZ1673751 (study PRJEB41218, sample SAMN15661780) | gut metagenome | host: Homo sapiens | place: Canada: London | collected 2015-08-20/2019-03-30 | study: EMG produced TPA metagenomics assembly of... | reverse complement strand
CCCTGCCGCTGCCCAACTTCGGGGCCGTGTGCCGCACCTTTGACCAGTACGACCTGGTGCTGTTCTGCTACGAGTGCGGCGGCGCGCCGGTGCGCCAGCTGCTGGCCGAGGCAGCACCCGCCGACGGCAAAAAGCGGAAGATCGCCATCGTGACCGGTGCAGAGGGCGGCTTTGCCGCCGAGGAGGCCGAAATGGCCGCCAAAGCCGGAGCCAAAACGGTTGGCCTTGGCCCCCGCATCCTGCGGTGCGAGACCGCCCCGCTGGCCGTGCTCGCCGCTGTGATGACCCTGACCGGCAATCTGGAATAACCGGGGCTCCGGGCGGCGCACCTTCCATCAAAGAAAAATTCCGACCCACGGGTTCGGGAAAGTCTGGGGGCTTTCCCGGGCCCATTTTTTATTTTTTGCCCCGTATAAAGATCTCCCGGATTTTTGTGCAGTTTTGCCCTGTTATTCTGTCGCAAATTTTCGGCTTATTTTGTGCTCGTTCCACAAAATCGCCTACCCCCCCCCCCCCGAAAATTCAGCATTTTGTCTTGACATTTTCCGCAGCACAGTACTATACTTGCGCTACAAAGAGACGCCGGGCATGAAAATGCACAGCTATGTGATTTTCTGCCCTGAAATCCGGGTTTTGCCGGTTTTTGGCATCGTTCCCGGTAACGTTCGCGTCTCTGTAAGTTTTTTGTTTGGAGGGTTTTGCAATGCGGAAAAATGTGAAAAAACAGCTTGCCTTGCGGGTGCTGTCCACAGCGGCTCTGGTGGCCATGGTCTCGTCCATCGCCACAGCAGCCTTTGCGGATACTTACGATTTGAACAAGGGCAGTGTGACGGTAAAGACCAAAGATGACGGCATCACCTATGTGACGCAGGAGAACACAGAGATAAACGAGCACCCAGACGATACCGGCGTCACCATCACCAGCAACGGCACACAGACTTCAAATACCATCACGGTGGAGACGGCAAAAGATCAGACTACCGATGTGACCCTGGAGGATGTGTTTATCAACCGGGAGGGCGCAAGGAACAGCGATTCCGAGGCTGCACTGACCGTGAAGGGTGATGGCGACACCAACATTGAGCTGAACGGGAACAACACGCTGTCCAGCACCGGTGCCCACGCCGGTCTGGAAAAGACTGATGCTGAATGCTCCGGCACGCTGACCATCACGGACGATAAGAATGATGGCAAGAATGGTGGCTCTGACAAAAAGAAAGACGAGTACGGCTATTCTACCGGCGGCGATACCGGTACGCTGGCTGTAATAGGCGGTGGTCAAGGCGGTGCCAGCATCGGCGGACAGGGCACAAACAAATATTGGGACTCTTCCACTGACCCCGGTGCTCCGAATATCCACAGTACTTCCAACATCACCATCACCGGCGGAAGCATTTGTGCAGGCAAAACCCCCACGGGATGCGATAGTGATGATTATCATTGGGCCACCGGTGCGGGCATTGGCAGCGGCAATGCCGATTACAGTATAAAAGCTGGTAATGGCACCGATATCACCATCACCGGCAATGCCGATGTGGTTGCTACGGGTGGCCGCCATTCAGCCGGTATCGGTGGCGGTTACAACGGCAATGGCTCCGACATCATCATTTCCGGTAATGCCAAAGTCGTTGCAAGCGGTTCAGTGTCCGGTGGTGCTGGTATTGGCGGTGGTGACTATGGTACAGGCAGCGTTTTCATCACAGACAATGCCGATGTGACCGCTTACGGCGGAAATCAGGGCGCCGGAATTGGCGGTGGCCTTTACCGTGGCGGCTCTGTGGAAATTTCCGGCAACGCCAAGGTTACTGCCGTGGGCGCTAACGGCAGTGCCGGTATCGGTTCCGGTGACAGCTATGGTTCATCGGATCTGGATACCAACGTCACCATCTCCGAGAACGCCAACGTGACGGCTGTTGGCTCCTACGGAGCAGCAGCGATCGGAACCGGCTATCGGCATAAGAACGGAAAAACAACGATCAACATTACCGGTGGCACTGTGACCGCCATCAGCGGCAAAAACGCCATAACCTATGATGGAGAGGAAGTGTTGCCCTCTGCTATCGGCGGCGGCAGCACCGGCAGAGCGCAAGACGTCACAGTGACCATCAATGGAACCACCGGCAACACCACCATCAATGCCTCCTGCAGCGGCAATGTAGAAAGTGCTATTTCCAAGGGCAATGGCACTACGGACATCATCGGCTATGACGAAGACGGAAAGTCTCCCTTCGGCGAAGATGGCAGCGTCATTGTCCGGATGTATAACCATGGTTCGTATACTATGGGACATGGTTCTTTCGGCGAATATGAGGGTGATTTGACCGGTTACAACCTCGGCACCCTTTACCAGACCGTCCACAACCGCAAATACATGGAAGAGAACCCCGAAGAAATTGTTGACATCACCAAGCTGAAGGACGAGGACCTGCACGACTGGCAGCTGGTGGGCAAGGTCGTGGAGCCCACGCTGGAAAAGGACGGCTATGCAGACTACATCTGCAGCATTGACAAGTGCGGCCAGACCAAGCGTGTGAAGCTGCCCAAACTGACCCCGAAACCCAGTGAACCGGACACGCCCAGCACCCCCGACACGCCCGACACCCCGGACACCCCCAACAAGCCGGACGTCCCGTCCACCCCGGAGGTGACCCCGGCAGACCCCGCCGTGACCCCGGATGCCCCTGCACAGGACGGCACTGCACCGGCTGACACTCCTGCCGCAGACACCACCGCAACCGCACAGAACGTGGCGCAGAATGCAGAGCCGAAAGCCGCTGCTGCTGCTCCTGCCGCTCTGCCCCAGACCGGTGCAAACTGGCTGGCAGTGGTGGGCTCTGCCCTCAGCGGTATGTTCCTGCTGGCCGCAGGCTTTGTGCTGGACCGCAAGAACCGCCGCATGAACTGAGAACCCATTTTTATAAAAGCCATCTCCCCCTGCTGTGCATGCCGCAAGATGCACGGCAGGTTCCCCAAACAAAGGGGGCTGCTGCACAGCGTGCAGCAGCCCCTTTCTTTTATCGCTTTATTCCAGCTCGGTGTCGTCCGGGTGGGCGTCGGCTTCCAGCAGGGTCTTTTTGGTACGCAGCAGGTTCTGCGGGCTCACCGAGAAGCTGCGCAGGCCCATCTGCAGGTACTGCACCGTGTTCACCGGGTTGCCCACGGCAAGGCCGCAGATGGTCACCGGCACGTTGCCGGCCTTTGCCGTCTCCATGACCATGGCGATGAGCTTTTTCATGGCCGGGCTGGCCGGGCGGTAATAGCGCTCGGCGCTGGCCAGTTCCCGGTCGGCGGCGTGGGTGTACTGGGTCAGGTCGTTGGTGCCGATGACCAGAAAATCGCACCCGTGGGCCACGAATTCCTCCGCGGTCAGGCAGGCCGACGGCACGCTGAGCATGACGCCGAAGGGGGTCTTTTCGTTGAAGGGCACGCCCCGCTCCCGCAGGCTCTGGCGGCAGTGCTCCACGATGTGCATGGCGGCGTCCCAGTCCTCCACGTCGGTCACCATGGGGAACATCACCCGCAGCGGGCCCCGGTGGGCGGCGCGCAGCAGGGCGCAGATCTGGGTTTCAAACTGGCGGGGCTGGCGCAGGCTGTTGCGGATGCCCCGCAGGCCCAGCTTGGAGGACTGCACCCCCTGATAGGCGTCCGCCATGGTGCGGTCGGCGCCAAAATCGAAGGTGCGCACGGTCACAGGGCAGCCCTGTGCCGCTGCAAGGCAGGAAGAATAGAAGTAGAACTGCTCCTGCTCGTCCAGAATGCGGCCGGGCAGCATCATGTAGCTGCTGCGCAGCAGGCCCACGCCCCGGGCACCGGACTGCATGGCGGTGTCGATATCCTCCGGGCCAAAGCAGTTGGCCAGCAGCTCAAAGGCTGCGCCGTCCCGCGTGTAGCCGGGCTGGCGGCCCAGCACCCGCATTTCTTCGTTCTCGCGCTGCAGCTCACAGATGCGGGCTTCTGCCTGCTGGCGGGCCACCGCATCCGGGTCCAGGATGCACTCGCCCTTGGTGGCATCCAGAATGACCGTGCGGCCGTCACAGTCGTCCAGGAACTCCGGCCCCACCTGCACGATGCCGGGGATGTTCATGGCCCGGGCAATGATGGCGGCATGGCTCTGGCCGCTGCCCTCGGTGGTGACGACGCCCAGGATCATGCCGGAGGGCACACTGAACAGGTCGGTGGGCATCAGGCGGTCGGCGGCCAGGATCACCGGGTGGTCCAGTGCCAGCCACATGCGGGGCCGGTTGCCCAGAATGTTGATCACCCGGCTGGTGGCGTCCAGAATGTCCACGCTGCGCAGCTGCATGTAGGGGTTGTCCTTCATGTTGGCCAGCTGGTCGGCGTAACGCTGGCCCACCTTGTCCATGGCGGCAGCGGCGCTGATGCCCGCCTTGATGCAGAACCGCACCTCGTTCATCATGCCTTCGTCGTCCAGCATCATGCTCTGGAACTGCAGGATGGCCTGCTCGGTGGAAGCGGCCCGCTCTGCCATGGAGTCCAGCTCGCTCTGGGCGGTGCGCACCGCATCTTCCAGCTGGCGCAGCTCCCGTTCCGGGTCAAAGGGCCCGGTGCTGAACGTTTCCACATGGCGTTCCAACCGGCTCACCTGCCCCAGCACAAGGCCCGGGGACGCAGAAACACCTTTACAGATCTTCATGTTCGGTCACCTCCGGCAGTTCCGGCGCGGTCAGGGCCTGCCAGACCAGCGCCTGCAAGAATGTATTGGGCAGCAGGGCTGCCAGCGCCGCCCGGCCCGCGTCCGCGCTGCCTGCAAACAACGGGGCGAACCCGGCCATGCGCGCCGGGTCGCATTTGTCCAGAAACGCCTGCCCCAGCGTCCGGGTGGTGTAGTACACCGTGGGGTCTACCCCCACGTCCTCGGCCACGGTTTCCAGCGGGGCAAGCTCGGCGTCCTTCATCCGGGCCAGCAGCAGGGCCGCGTCTGCGGTAAGGGTCACGGGGTATTTCTCCCGCACGGCCTTCTGCACCGCGTCGAACCGTGCCCGGAACGCGGCAGCATCGGCGCTGCTGTCCGGGCCGTTGTCCACGGCATAGGCGCAGCCCCGCACCCGGCCAAAGGCCCGCAGGGTGTCGTAATAACCCAGCTCCACATTGCGGCGGGCGGTATCGGGGTCAAAGTGCAGGATGTCGCCCAGCTCCCAGTAGCTGCGCACCATGGTGGTGGGCAGACCGGTGAGGTTGGGGCGGGTGATGCCCACGCCCTCCAGGTCCACGCACACCAGCTCGTCGGCACCCATCTTTTTGGCAAGGCCGGTGGGCATGTTGTCGCTGTAGCCGCCGTCCAGGAACTTGACCCCGTCGATCTCCCGCGCCCGCAGGGCAGGGAAGCAGGCCGCCGAGGCCATGAGGTAATCCTTTACCCGGCCCTCCGGGATCTCGTCCAGCGTCAGCTCCCGGGGCTTCAGGCCCCGCTGCTCCACCGTGACAAGGCCAAAGCGGATGTTGGCGCGGCGCAGCGCGTCCTCGTCCAGCACCCGTTCCACGATCTCTTCCAGCGGCGAGACGTCCATACCGCCGGCCTTCACCACGCTGCGCAGAAAACTGTGCAGGGCCGACAGGTCGGCGTTTTCTTCGGGCAGCTCCATCACGTCCTTGCTGCGGATGGTCAGCCACATATCCCGCGCCACCTCGTACAGGTCCAGCACGAACATGGCACCGTTCAGGCTGCCCACACTGGTGCCGGTGATGATCTGCGGGTGCCAGTCCAGCTCCATCAGAGCCTTCCACACGCCCACCTGATAGCTGCCGCGTGCTCCGCCGCCGGCCAGCACCAGCGCTTTGCACGGAGTGGTTTGGTTTTCCATACTGCCTGCCTCCCTGTCTGTCTTTGCTGAAATTATACCATATTTTCCGGAAAATTTCTCCCCGTTTTTTGGTTCCTCACGGCTTTTATACGGCTAAGATCCGTGGTATACTGGGCAGGAATCATCTTGAAGGAGGAACTTTGCCCCATGCGCTGCAAGCAATGGATCTTTGATATGGACGGCACCCTCACCGACAGCATGACCGTGGTGTGGCGGGGTGCCCCGCTGGCGCTGCTGCAGCGCTATGGCCGCACGCCCAAAGCAGACCTGAACGACGTGCTGCTGACCATGGGCATGGCCGACGGTGCCCGCTACCTCATCCGAGAATACGACCTGCCCCTGACCGAGGCGGAATATTACGACGTGATGCGGGACGTGATCGCCCAGCTGTACGAAACGGTGGACCTGAAGCCCGGTGTGCGCACCCTGCTGGCAAAGCTGCAGGCCGAGGGGGCCCGGCTGTGCCTGTGCTCCAACACCTGGTCCGACCAGTGCCGCACCGTGCTCACCCGGCTGGGCATCGCGGACTATTTTTCCTTCATCGTGGAGGCGCAGGGCGTGCTGCACAAGAGCCGCCCGGAGGTGTTCTTCGAGTGCATGCACCGGCTGGGCGGGGCCGACCCCGCCGCCTGCGCCGTGTGCGAGGACGCCATTTACGCCGCTTCCACTGCCCACAAGGCCGGGTTCACCGTGCTGGGCGTGCAGGACGCCGCCAGTGCCGACGATGCCCCTGCCATGGCGCAGGTGTGCGACCAGTTCCTGCCGGACTGGACTGCACTGGACTGGACAAAGATCTGAGAAATTTTTCCGCAAAAAGCACGCCGGTGTTCCCGCTGTGGGAGCACCGGCGTGCTGTTATTTCAGGCTGTATTTCTGCTGCTGCACCCATTGCTGGAAGGCGTCCCGCACGGCACCCTCCCGCCCGCGGGGGATGGAGATGCGGGCCCCGCTGCGCATGCGCAGCTCCCCGGCAGAAAGCAGGTCCGCCTCGGCCAGATTGACCACATAGGAGCGGTGGGGCTGCAAAAAGCGCCCATCCGCCAGCAGAGGCTGTGCCACCGCAGAAAACGGCACCCGCAGCGACAGGGTGGGCACGTCCTCCCCGCTGGTGAGGTGGAAGTGCACGATGTGGTGGGTGCACTCCAGATATTCGATGCCCGCATAGGGCAGCGCCCGCAGGCCCTCGGCGGTGTTCACCGTGACAGACGGGCCGTATTCCGGCTCGGTGGCGCGGGCCAGCAGGGCCGAAAGCTCCCGCTGGCGCACCGGCAGCAGCAAATATTGCAGCGCATCCACCTTGTAGGCGCTGTAAGCGTGGGCCGTGGTGCGGGCCACAAAGGCCAGCGGGGCCCGGCGGCCCCGGCGGCGCAGCTCCCCGGCAGCCGCCAGCCCCACCGGCGTAGCCGAGCCGGAAAGCTCCAGCAGGTACAGGTCGTACCGCACGCCCTCCCCGTCCTTCCGCAGCAGGGCGTCGGTGTCCGGCAGGTGTTCCACGATGCAGGCGTCCGCTCGCCGGGCAAAAAATTCCATGCACTGGCGTTCCAGCCCGCTGCGCAGGCCCGCGTCCGGGCTGCACACCGCAATGTGAAAGATCACAGGATCCCTCCTCTTCAAACCCGCCCTTGCATTTTGCGCGGTGCGGGGGTATAGTAATCAAAAAACAACAAAGGAGACGCCGCCATGTCAAAGCCCCTTGTCAGCATCATTCTGCCCGTGTACAACGCCCAGAACCACATCGCCCGCTGTCTGGAGAGCATCTGCGCCCAGAGCTGGCAGAACATCGAGGTCATCGTGCTGAACGATGGCTCCAAGGATCAGAGCCTGCCCGTGTGCGAAGCGTTCCGCGCAAAGGACGAGCGCATCGTGCTGGTGGACAAGGCCAACTCCGGCGTGTCCGACACCCGCAACCTGGGCCTGAAGCTGGCCAGCGGCAAGTATGTGCAGTTCGTGGACAGCGACGACTATATCGACCCGGACTTCACCGAGCATCTGGTCACCGCTGCCGAACAGAACAACGCCGACCTGGTCATCGCACCTTACAAGATGGTGATCCCCGCCGGGGCCACCAAGCCCGAACAGGTGCTGGACAAGCTCCAGGACGAGCTGGGGGTCATGACCGTGGCCCGGCCCCCGGAGGTACGGGAGTACGGCTTTCTGCCTGCCGGGGTCTACACCCAGGACGAGTTTGCCCGGCATCTGATGGACAAGCCTGCCTCTTATTTTTACGGGGTGCTGTGGAACAAGCTGTACCGCCGGGACCTGCTGGTGGACCACCAGATCCAGTTTACCAGTGAGGTGCGGTGGGCCGAGGACCTGGTGTTCAATATGCAGTACCTGGAGTACGCCAACGTGCTGGTGTCCATCCCGGAGGCAGGGTACTACTATGTCCAGAACCCCCAGAGTATCTGCCACACCCAGATCAACGCCGCCTCTCTGGTGCAGAACAAGATCCAGGTGTTCCACTACTACACCGAGCTGTACACCCGGCTTGGCATCTACGAGGAGGTGCGGCCCCAGCTGTACAAGTTCCTGGTGGACATTGCCGAGAGCACTTACCCTTCCGGCCCCTTCAAGGAGGTCATCGACGAGGCCAAGGCCTACTGGAAGGATGCTCGCGAGGACGTGCAGACCCGCACCGCCGAAGCGCGCGAGCGCTGGAACGGCATGCGGGAGGAGCTGCGGGAAACGGCGCAGGAACGCAGTGCCGAGCGGAAGGCCCGGCACGACAGTGACCCCAAAGAATAAGCAAAAGCAACAAACGGGAAGCCGCAGGAGCTTGCACGCTCCGGCACGGCTTCCCGCTTTTTTGTGCGATGTTCAGCGGCCGGGTGCTCAGCAGCCGATGGCGGCGCACTTCTTGGCCAGCCACTCGCGCTCCTCGTCGTTCAGGCGGGGTGCCAGCTTCTCGAACACCTGACGGTGGTAGTTGTTCAGCCAGTCCAGCTCGTCCTTGGTCAGCACACCGGGCACGATGGGAGAAGTGGCGATGGGCACGAACATGATCGGCTCAAAGCCCAGGAAGGTGCCGTACTGGTTGTCGGCCTTGTGCACGCACACCAGCTCGTTCTCGATGCGGATGCCCACCAGATCGGTCTCGTACACGCCGGGCTCGTCGGTCACGATCATGCCCGGGCGCATCAGGGTGGTGTTGCGGCCGTTCAGGGCGTGGGGGCCTTCGTGGACGTTGCCCACAAAGCTGACGCTGTGGCCGGTGCCGCAGCGGTAGTTGATCAGGTGCTGCCACAGCGGTTCACGGGCGATGGTGTCGATCATATGGCAGTCGCAGTAGTCCAGCCAGACCGCCTTGGCGATGTCGATGTGGCACTGCAGGGTCCAGGTGTAGAACTTGCGCTCGTCCTCGGTCAGCTCACCCAGCGGGTAGGTGCGGGTGATGTCGGTGGTGCCGTCCATGTAAGTGGCACCGCTGTCCACCAGCAAAAAGCCCTTGCGCTGGAGCTTTGCGTGGTCCTCCGGGGTGGCGTGGTAGTGCATCATGGCTGCGTTGCCGCCGTAGGCTGCAATGGTGCCAAAGCTCTCCACAATAAACTTATCCGTGGTGCTGCGGTACTTGTGCAGGATCTCGTCCACGGTCAGCTCGGTCAGCTCTTCGCCGGCTTCCAGACGCTTTTCCAGCTCGATCTGGAACCGCACCATGGCCACAGCGTCGCGCAGGTGGGCTTCCTTGTCGTGGGTCAGCTCCACCTCGTTCTTCACGCCCTTCATGGGCAGCAGCGGGTCGGCCAGGTCCTTCACGGTGAGGGCGGCGTTGTTCTCCAGCACCTGATACACGGCATAGTTCACGGTGGCGCTCTCTGCCAGCACGGTCTGGGGCTCGGTCTCAGCGGCCATGAAGTCCAGCACACTGTCGTACTCGGCCAGGGTCACACCGTTGGCTTCCAGTTCCGCCTTTGCCTCCGGGGTCACGCGGGCGGTGTGGATGAACAGCACGGCGCGGTCCGGGGTGACATAGCAGTAGGCCATGGCGTAGGGGGTGCACTCGATGTCCATGGCGCGCAGGTTCAGCAGCCAGGCAAGGTTGTCCAGCTTGCCCACCAGCTGGGCGGTGCAGCCCAACTCGGCCAGCTTTGCACGCAGCTGGCCCAGCTTTTCGGCGGGGGAGAAGCCTGCGTATTCCTTGGGCAGAATCCAGGCCGGGGTAGCGGGCAGAGCCGGGCGGCCCTCGGTCCACAGCTCATCCTCCAGGAACAGGGTCTTGATGGCGGCGTTCTTGGTTTCCAGCGCCTTCTTCACGCTGTTCACCAGCGCGCAGCTGGCGGTCAGACCGCACAGGCCCAGCTTGCCGCCCTCAGGCACCACCTTGGCGCAGTATTCCTCCACGGTGGGCACGCCCGGCTCACCCATCTTCATCAGCTGGATCTCGGTGCCTGCGATCTCCTTCTCGGCCTGCACAAAGTAACGGCCGTCGGCCCAGACAGCACTCTCGGTCATGGTGACCACAAAGTTGGAGTTTTCACCATGGAAGCCGGAGAAGTAGGTCAGGGAGGTGTAGTGGTCGGGCAGGTACTCGCTGGAGTGGGGGTCGCCCACCGGGATCAGGTACACGTCCACACCGTTTGCCTGCATGGCAGCACGCAGAGCGGCCAGCCGTTCGGGAACTGTATTCATGCTCATAGAAAAGCCTTCTTTCTCATATTTGCCGGAAGAACGTCCGGCGGCGGTGGTTTGCTACTGCATATTGTAGCATTCCGGCGCAAAGAATGCAATGCGGGAGTGTCGGCTGTTCCGGACGCAAACACGCAGCGGCCCGCAAAGACCGCTGCGCGTTTTTTCTTCACACGGTTGCCGTGCTGTCAACAGCCGCCGCAGTGTCGCCTGCATCCTGCGGGGGCGGACCGCCTGCCGGTCGTTGACCGTCCGTTGGCGGGGTCTTGCCGTCCGGGGGCATCCGTCCCTCTGCCGGAGCCTGCCCCTTGCCGAATCGCTGCCCGCCGGGGCCGCCGGTTCCCCTTATTTGTCGTCCAAAACGCGAAAACGCAACCAAATTGCAAAAAATGTTACAATTTTTTCTTGAAAAAGGCCGTTTTCCCATTGACAGGCTTGCTATAATAGAGATGTAAGATTTTACGGGCCAGCGCTCTGCGGCTCTGTCTGCTAACAAAGAAAGAGGCATTCAAACTATGACCAAAATTGATATTTTTTCCGGCTTCCTGGGCGCCGGCAAGACCACTCTGATCAAAAAACTCATCAAGGAGGCCTTTGCCGGCCAGCAGGTCGTTCTGATCGAGAACGAGTTCGGTGAGATCGGCATCGACGGTGGCTTCCTGAAGGAGTCCGGCATCCAGATCAATGAGCTGAACGCCGGCTGCATCTGCTGCTCTCTGGTGGGTGATTTCCGCACCGCCCTGCAGCAGGTGGTGGAGCAGTACCACCCCGACCGCATCGTCATCGAGCCCTCCGGCGTGGGCAAGCTGAGCGACGTGACCCGCGCCGTGGAAGGCGTGGCCGAGCACCTGGATGTGCAGCTGAACAGCTTTGTCACCGTGGCCGATGTGAACAAGGTCAAGATGTATATGAAGAACTTCGGCGAGTTCTACGACGACCAGATCAGCCACGCAAGCTGCATCCTGCTCAGCCGCACCCAGACCGCCAGCGAGGAGAAGATCGCCGCCGCCGTGGCCATGCTGCGCGAGAAGAACCCCACCGCCACCATCGTGACCACCGCATGGGACGAGCTGACCGGTGAGCAGATCCTGAAAGCCATGTCCACCAAGGACGACTTCAAGGCAGAGCTGATCGCCATGGCCGCCAAGGCAAACGAGAAGCACGCCGAGGAGGACGAGGAAGAAGAGCACCACCATCATCACCATCACGACCACGAGAACGGCGTGTGCAGCTGCGGCCATCACCACCACGATGATGACGATGATGAGGACGAGCACGAGCATCATCACGACCATGACGAGGACGATGACCACGACGAGCATGAGCACCACCATGATCACGATGAGGATCATGACCACGAGGAGCATTGCTGCTGCGGCCACCACCATCACGATGACGACGATGATGAGGACGAGCACGAGCATCATCATGAGCACGGCGACCACTGCTGCTGCGGCCATCACCACCATCATCATGACCACGACGCCGATGAGGTGTTCACCAGCTGGGGCGTCGAGACGGCCCGCAAGTTTACCAAGGCCGAAGTGGAGCACGCCCTCACCGAGCTGGACACCGGCAATTACGGCATGATCCTGCGCAGCAAGGGCATCGTGGACGGCGGTGCCGACGGCTGGCTGGAGTTCGACTATGTGCCCGGCGAGTGGGAAGTGCGTGCCCGCGGCGCCGACGTGGGCGGCAAACTGGTGGTCATCGGCTCCAAGCTGAACGAGAAGGCCATTGCAGAGCTGTTCGGCTGCTGAGATGTAAAAGAAGGAGAAACCATCCATTATGGCAAAAGAAATTCCGGTCTACCTGTTTGTGGGCTTTCTGGAAAGCGGCAAGACCAAATTCATTCAGGAGACCTTTGAGGACCCCAACTTCGACTCCGGCGACAAGACCCTGCTGCTGATCTGCGAAGAGGGCGAAGAAGAGTACAACCCCAAGAAGTTCGCCTTCCCCGGTGTGACCGTCAAGGTGATCGAGGACAAGGCAGAGATGAACCCGCAGAACCTGGCCAAGCTGGAAAAGGAATCCGGCGCCGGCCGCGTGGTCATCGAGTACAACGGCATGTGGCTGCTGCAGGAGCTGGCCGATGCCCTGCCGGAAAACTGGCTGGTGTACCAGTGCATCGCCACCGCCGACGGCACCACCGCCCTGACCTATGCCCGCGACAACTCCATGCGCAGCCTGCTGCTGGACAAGATCGCCCGCAGTGAGCTGATCGTGTTCAACCGCGCCGAAGCCGTGAACAACGACGCCGCCCGTCAGGAGCTGCACAAGCTGGTGCGTCAGGCTTCCCGCAAGTGCGACATCGCCTACGAGTTCAAGGACGGCAGCGTGGCCTATGACGACATCCCCGACCCGCTGCCCTTCGACGTGAACGCCCCGGTCATCGACATCCATGACGACGATTTCGGCATCTGGTACATGGACTGCCAGGACGAGCCCCAGAAGTACACCGGCAAGACGGTCAAATTCCTGGCACAGGTGTGCCAGACCAACCGCGCCGGCAAGAACAGCTTCGTGCCCGGCCGCTTTGCCATGACCTGCTGCGTGCAGGATATCCAGTTCGTGGGCTTCCCCTGCAGCTACGACGGCTACAAGGCTCTGGAGCAGCGCAGCTGGGTGCGGGTGACCGCCAAGGTGAGCTACAAGTTCCACAACATCTACCGCGGCAAGGGCCCGGTGCTGACCGCCATTTCGGTGGAGCCTGCCGAAAAGCCGCTGAATGAAGTCGTAACGTTCTCTTAACGTTCTGATCGATCTGTAAACAGGAGGTTCTGGCATGAAAACACTGTTCCGCATTCTGGGCACGGCCGCTGCCGTGGCCGTCACCGGTGCCGCCATCGTGGCACTGGACAAGATCCTGAACCAGAAAGACCCGCTCCATGTGGAGGAGGTCGAGTTCCCCGAAGAAGCCGAGCAGGACGCCGCCGAGGCCGAAAAGACCGCCGAGGCCTACGCCGAAGCAGAGGCCAAAGCAGCGGACGATGCCGCAGAGCAGCCCACCGCCCCGGCCGAAGCCGACGCCCCGGAAGCTCCTGCCGAGCCCGCCCCTGCACAGGAGCCGGCCACGCTGGAGGACACCAGCGAGGAAAAGCCGGTGTATGACCCCGAGGCCCCGAACCCCAACCCCGTGGAGGCCGGCCCCGCCGTCGCCCCCAAGGACGAGAACGGCAAGTTCGACGCCACCAAGATCGCTGACGCCAGCGATTTCGGCGACTGGGAAGAGCAGGGCTGCAAGGGCTGATTTCCCGTAACAGCAAAGAGGACGATGCATAACGCATCGTCCTCTTTTTTCATTCGCCTCTTGCCAGCTGCTGCAGCTTTGGCTTGTCCAGCACCTGCACGCCGCCGCGGTACAGCCGCACCCAGCCCTCCTGCGCGAAGTATTTGAGCATCCGGCTCACCACCTCGCGGGCAGAACCCATGTACTTTGCCATCTGGTCGTGGGTCATACGCACCTCGTCGCCGCCGGTCTTGGCCAGCTCGTCGGTGAGAAAGATAGCCAGCCGCCGGTCGGCGCTCATGAACAGGATCTGCTGCATCGTCCACATGGTGTCGGAAAAGCGCTCTGCCGTGAGCTGGTAGGCGTAGCAGCGCACATAGACATTCTGCTGCATCAGACGGCGGAAGATGCCCGCGCTGATGCACAGTGCCTCGGTGTCCTCCTCAGCGTCGATGTACAGGTCCACATTCACCGAGTCCATCACGCAGGACGCCGACAGGATGCACACTTCCCCGCCGAACAGGCGGTAGAGGGTCACGTCCCGGCCGTCCTCCGACAGCAGATAGGCCCGCAGCTGGCCGGTGCGCAGCAGCAGGATGCCCACACAGCTTTCCAGTGGGCTGTGCACCCGGGCCCCTTTGCGGTAGTGCACCGGGCGGGTGTAGCGGCAGAGCATTTCCTGTTCGTCGGCGGTCAGCTGCGCCCAGAAGGGGAACGCGCAGGCCAGACAATTGCGGTCTTCCGGGGTCTTTTGCATGGCACTCATCCTTTCCGCAGGGCCTTGGCGGCCTCCGTGCCGGCCTGTGCCCCCTCGTATACAGCCTTTGCCACCTGCAGCAGGCCGCCGGTGCAGTCCCCGGCAGCGTACAGGCCGGGCACGGTGGTCTGCATCTTCTCATCCACCACGATGCGGCTGCCCTCCACGGCGGCCCCGATCTTGCGGGCCAGCGCAGTGCTGCCCGCCACGCCCAGCGCCACGAACACACCGGACAGGGCAACCTCCTGCCCGTCGGACAGCTGCACCCCGGTGACCACCTGTTCGCCCAGAACAGCCTCCACCTTCTGCGGGTATACGGTCACCTCCGGCGGGAATTCTGCGGTCAGCGGCATGCCGTTGGTCAGCAGGCTGACGCTTTTCACCACCGGCAGCAGGGCCTGCACCTCGTGCAGGGCATAGGCTCCGCTGCCCAGCACGGCCACATCCTTGCCGCGGTAGAAAAAGGCGTCGCAGACGGCACACCAGCTCACGCCGTGGCCCTCCAGCCCGGCAAGGCCCGGAATGTGCGGCACCGTACGGGAGGCCCCCGTGGCCAGGATCACCGCGTCCGCCGGGTAATCTTCCCCTATGGTTTCTACCGTAAGTTTATCCGTATAGGTCAGCCCCACGGCTTCGGCGGTCACAAACCGCACCCCCAGGCGTTTGGCGTTCTCAATGCTGCGGCGCTCCAGCTCCGCACCGGAAACCGGCTGAGCAAGGCCGTAGTAGTTTTCGATCTTCTCGGCCCGGTCCAGCGCACCGGGGCCCTTGGTCAGCACGGTGGTGTCCACCCCCGCGCGGACCGCATACAGTGCGGCAGACACGCCCGCCGGGCCGGAACCTACGATCACAATGTTGGACATGGTTGGTCCTCCTTTTCAGAGTCACGATTTAAAATGGCCTCCGCTTCGCTCCGGCCATGATCAGAGGAAACATTATTTTTAATTTGCGGATGGGGTCGTAGCGGGCAGCTTCACCACATCCACTGCATCGGAAACTTTTCTTATAGTATACACCTTTTTCCGCAAAACTTCTGTGACCGGGTCGCAAAAAGCAGCCTTTTGCCGCTGCGGGGCACTTTTCAGCCGGAAAAGAGTGTGTTATACTGGGTTCGTTTCTCTGATTTTCTGCCATGGAGGCTTTTTATGACCAAACAGCGCATTCTTTTCATTACCACCGGCGGCACCATTGCCAGTGTACATACTCCGCAGGGCCTCCGGCCCGTGCTCAGCAGCGACGAGCTGCTGGCCCATCTTCCGGAGCTCAACGACCTGTGCATCCCGGAAACGCTGGCCCTGTGCAGCATCGACAGCACCGACCTCGGCCAGGAACACTGGCTGATGATGGCCCGCGCCATTCAGGAGAACTACGCCCTGTACGATGGTTTCATCATCTGCCACGGCACCGATACGCTGGCCTATTCCGCAGCGGCACTTTCTTACCTCATCCAGAACGCGGACAAGCCCATCATCCTCACCGGTGCCCAGCAGCCCATCTCCAACGAGATCACCGACGCCAAGAAAAACCTGCGCGACAGCGTGATCTGTGCACTGGACCCGGGCAGCCGGGGCGTGATGGTGGTGTTTGGCGGGCACGTCATTGCCGGCACCCGTGCCAAAAAGAACAAGACCATCAGCTACGACGCCTTTGCCTCGGTCAACTTCCCGGAGCTGGCACTGGTGCAGGGCGACCGTCTGGTGCGCTATGTGCCTTCGCCCTGGCCCACCGGCCCGGTGGAGTTCGGCCGCGCCATGAACCCCCGGGTGTTCCTGCTCAAGCTCATCCCCGGCATGGACCCCGGCATGATCCCGGAGATCTTCCGCCTGTACGACTGCGTCATCGTGGAGAGCTTCGGCGTGGGCGGCATCCCGCAGCGGCTCATGGACGCCTTTGCCGAGGGGCTGGGCCACTACGAGCAGACCCACAAGGTGCTCATCCTGACCACGCAGGTGACCTATGAGGGCAGCGACGTGGGCGTGTACGAGGTGGGCAAGCGGGTGAAGAACCGATTCCGCTTCCTGGAAGCCCATGACATGACCATCGAAGCCGTGGTCACCAAGAGCATGTGGCTGCTGGCCCAGAACTGCGACAGCTTCGACCAGCTGCAGCAGCGGTTCTACCGTCAGGTGAACTTCGATACCTTCTATCACTGAGCAAAAAGCTCCTCCGCCCATGGCACAGCGCCATGACGGGGGAGCTTTTTCCGATCAGAATACCAGCTGCACCAGCAGCACATAGCACAGGGTGCCGCCCGCCACGCAGAGCAGCGTCTCGTGCTTCCATTTGTGCAGGGCAACGGTCACCAGCAGCGCAATGGCCTCCGGGGCACCGCGGCTGCCCGCAAAGGGGGTCACGCTCTTGAGACAGTAAACGATCAGCATGCCAAAGATGGCGGCGGGCAGCACCCGCCCCAGATACCGCACCACCTCCGGCGGCTGCTGGTCCTTGGACGAGAACACCACAAAGGGCAAAAAACGGGTCAGCATCGTGGCGGCCGTGCACACCGCGATGGTGATGCCCATCTGAATGGCAGTCATACGCCGGTCTCCTCCTTCCGTTTGTCCGCTTCGGTGCCTTCGGCTTTCTCAATGGGCTTGCGCAGGGCCAGCAGCAGCACCAGAATGCCGACCATGGCAGGCAGCAGGAAGCTACCGGAACCGAACACCGCCAGGCACACCAGCGGGGCCGCAATGCCGATGAGGGCGCTGTAGTGCTGCTTGTCCTTTTCCCACTGGTTCAGGAAGATGACCGTGAACATGGCCGTCATCACAAAATCCACGCCTTCGGTGCTGAAGGGCAGGACAGAGCCCACCGCAGCCCCCAGCCCCGCGCTGGCCACCCAGTAGAACTGATCCAGCAGGGTAATGAAGAACATGAACCAGCCCTTGTCCACCCCTTCCGGCGGCTCTGCCGAGCAGGTGATGGAAAAGGTCTCGTCGCTCATAGCAAAGATCATGTAGAAGCTGCGCAGACCGTAGCCCTTGTAGCGCTCCAGCATGGCCAGGCCGTAGAACAGATGCCGCGCCTGGATCATGAGCGCCATCAGAAAGGCCGACAGCGGCGAGAATGCTCCCAGCAGAAGGCTGGCCAGTACGAATTCCAGCGAGCCGCCATACACCACCGTGCCCATGAGCATGGGCATCCACACCGGCAGCCCCAGCGACTGTACATAGATGCCGTAGCCCAGGCCCAGCACAAAATAACCCGCCAGCACCGGCAGGGTCTGGGGTGCGGCCGCCCGCAGCGCCCGCAGAACGGGGCTTTGCGGCCGCACCAGAAGTTGTTCGTTTGTCTGCTGCATTTGTTGTTCCCTCAGGGCAGCCGACATTCCCGGCCGCTTTGCTTTCTTAAACCTATTTCTCTGATATGATTTTATGAATTATGTATGTATTATAACAGGTTCTGCCGCTTTTGCAACCGGCAGAACGCAAAAGCCCCGGCATGCGGGCCCTGTTCGGCTCCATGGCACTGGGCCTGTTTGCCAGCTCTTCCAGCGGCAACAAGGTGGTGGACAAGGAGACCGACCTTTAATTCTCCTGAAAACAGCAAGACCCGGAACCCTCCGCTGGGAAGGTTCCGGGTATTTTTTGCCTGTTATGTTACGATTCGGCTTTCTCGTCCTGATGCCGGGGCATATCCAGCTCCGGCATCAGCTCATCGCTGATGATGGTGAGCATCTGCTCCAGCTTGTCCACGTCCTCTTCCGGGAAGCGCTGGCGCACCCGCCGGACCACCGTGCTCAGGTAGGAGTAGCTGATGTTGTAGTAGTCGATATACTTCTGGGTGGGGCGCAGGTGGTACTCGCGCCGGTCCACCGTGGACTGGATCTTTTCCACATAGCCCTTTTTGACCAGACTGCCGATCTTATAGGCCGCATTGGGGGTGGAGATCTGCATCATGCGGGAGAACTCCGCAATGGTGGGCTCGCCCATGGCCATGATGCCCTCCATACAGAAGGACTCCACCGTGGTCAGGGTCGCTTCCCGCGTGGCAAAACGCTGGAATACGTTCTGATAAAAATGCAGCTTGAATTTGGTGTATACATCCTGAAAAGCCTGTTCCAGCATGGATCGCGCCTCCGCTCGTTCGTTTTCTTTCAGTTTATCACAAGTTGCCCGCGACGGCAAAGCCCAATCATGCTTTTGCCTTTTTGATCGTGCGGGCGCGGATGATGCTGAGCACCACCAGCTCTACGACGATGGCCACGGCCAGCAGCACCAGCGAGGTGAACAGGCTGGCCCGGCTGCCCAGTACCGCCTGTGCCAGGCCGGTGATCACATAACACACCGCCGCGCAGGACGCCGCCGTGATGGCATAGGGCAGCTGGGTGGACACATGGTTCACATGGCTGCAGTGGGCACCCGCCGAGGCCATGATGGTGGTGTCGGAGATGGGGGAGCAGTGGTCGCCGCAGACGGCGCCGGACAGGCAGGCCGCGATGGAGATGACCAGCATTTCACCTTCCGGGAATGCGTGGCACACGATGGGGATCAGAATGGAAAAGGTTCCCCAGCTCGTGCCGGTGGCAAAGGCCAGGAACACCGCCACCAGGAAGATGATCACCGGCAGCAGATACTGCAGGGCCGCAGCGGAGCCGCCCAACAGGTTGGCCACATAATACTTGGCACCCAGCAGGCCGGTCATGCCGGACAGGGTCCAGGCCAGGGTGAGGATGAGCATGGGGCTGACCATGGCCTTGAAGCCCTCCGGGATGCAGGCCGCAAAGTCCTGGAAGGTCATGACGCTGCGCACCCGGTAGAACACGAAGGTGAACAGCAGCGCAATGCTGCTGCCCATCACAAGGCCGGCAGAGGCGTTGCAGTCCGCAAAGGCGGTGACAAAGTCCACCCCGTCAAAGAAGCCGCCGGTGTAGATCATGCCGAAGATGCAGGCCGCGATCAGCACCAGCACCGGTGCGATCAGGTCCACAACATGGCCCTTCGTCTCGGTGCCGTCGTCCACGTCGTCGCCGTAGGGGCGGTCCTCGGTGGTGAACAGGTCGCCGTTCTTCGCGTTGTCCTCGTTCAGCTTCATGGAGCCGAAGTCCGTGCCGGTGAAGATGAGGAACAGGCTCATGACGACGGTAAGCAGGGCATAGTAGTTGTAGGGGATGGTGCGCAGGAACATGGTGAAGCCGTTGATGCCAGATCCCTCCGGCACGCTGGAGGTGACCGCCGCCGCCCAGCTGGACACCGGCGCAATGATGCAGATGGGGGCCGCCGTGGCGTCGATGAGGTAGGCCAGCTTGGCGCGGGACACCTTCTGCCGGTCGGTGACCGGGCGCATGACCGAACCCACGGTCAGGCAGTTGAAATAGTCGTCCACAAAGATCATCACACCCAGCAGCAGGGTGGCAAACTGTGCGCCCGCCCGGGAGTGGATGTGCTTCGATGCCCAGCGGCCAAAGGCGGCCGAGCCGCCGGCCTTGTTCATCAGGGCCACCAGGATGCCCAGCATGACCAGGAACACCAGGATGCCCACATTGCTGCTGTCGGACAGTTTGGCGATCATGCCGCCCTCTTCGTGGAAGAAGAGGGTATTCAGGGCCAGTTCCAGGTTTCCGTTGGCATACAGCAGCGCGCCCGAGGCGATGCCCACCAGCAGGGAGGTGTACACCTCCTTGGTGTTCAGGGCCAGCACAATGGCAATGACCGGCGGCAGCAGCGAGAAGAAGGTGCTGTACACCGCACAGGTGTAGGTAGACGGGTCGGCGATCTTGCCGGGAGTGGCTGCCGTGCACCACAGCAGCAGGGCAAACACGAACAGTGCCGCCGCCCAGGACAGATTCTTGTTTTTCATAATGATTCCTTTTCGTTTCAGGCGATTCGTTCCGGCAGCGTATCAGGCCCCGTGCTGCGGGGCAGACTATCCCCACGGAATGCAAAAGGGGAGTGGGGCCGTGCCGGATTACAAAGCGATGTATTTTGAGCTGTTCCGCGCCAGCGTGCAGGCCGTACAGCTGCTGCAGGACGCACAGGCCCACGCCGAACAGCAGCTGCTGGCCGAGGACCCGCCGCCGCTGCGGCTGGAGCCGGAAGAACTCCCTCCGTCAAAGAGGGAGCCTTAGCATTCCCCCTTGGGGGAAGGCTTTTTCAGTTCTTCTTTGCCTCCGCCTTGGCCGCAAACTTGTCGTTGTGGATCACAAAGCGCTCGTGGGTGCCGCCGCCCACCGGGCCTTTTTCGTCGTGCAGGCTCACTTTGAAGGTGAGCTTGCGGCCTTCCACAGCCACCAGCTCGCTCTCGCAGGTCACAGTCATGCCCACGGGGGTGGGAGCGGTGTGCTCCAGCTCCAGCTTCGTGCCTACGGTGCCGTCGCCCTCGGCCAGAGCCGGGGCCACGCTCATCCAACAGGTCTTTTCGGCCAGGGCCACCAGGGCCGGGGTGGCAAACACGTCCAGCGTGCCGCTGCCCATGGTTTTTGCGGTGTTTTCAGCAGTGACAGACACGCTCTGCTCACCGCGGATACCGGTTTCCAGTGTCATAAAAATTCCCTCCTGTGCGTCTGTACGCAGATCTCAATTCTATACGTTTTATAAGATACCACAGCTTGGCAAAGAATGCACCATCTTTGGCGCATTTTGTAAAAAATACCGTTTCGGTTTCCGGCTGTCTGTGCTATGATAGGCTCTGAAAGAGAGGGAACCTCCATGTCTGACTTCTGGAAATCCTATGACATCACCGCCGCCGAATACGGCGCGGGCTATGAGTGCTACCCGCTGTTCGGTACTGTCCATCTCATAGAGCTGGCGCTGTCGGCTTTGTTCCTTCTGTGCATGGTGTGGTGGTACCGCCGCAGCACGCCGCGCACCCGGCGGCACATTCTGGTGGGGGTCACGGCGGCCCTGCTGGCCGACGAGGCCGCCCTGCTGCTGGGCATGGCCTGCACCGGCCAGTGGAACTGGAGCTATCTGCCGCTGCACCTGTGCAGCATCAACGTGTTCGTCTGCCTGTACAACACCCTCACCGACCGCAGCTGGTGCAAGGAGGAGCTGTACGCCCTGTGCATCCCCGGCGCGGCACTGGCTCTGCTGTGCCCCAGCTGGCGGGATGTGCCCGGGTGGTTCACCCTCATCAACCTGCACTCGGTCAGCATCCACGCCCTGCTGGTGCTCTACCCTGTGCTGCTGGTGGCGGGCGGATACCGCCCCAGCGTGCGCCGGGTGCCGCAGGTGCTGGCCTTCCTGTTCGGCTCGGCCCTGCCCATCTATTTCCTGAATAAGCCCCTGCACACCAACTTTTACTTTTTGAATAACCCCTATGGCAACGTCATCACCAGCACCTTCACCGCATGGTTCGGTGAAAAATTCTACATTCTGGGCTTTCTGCCCGCCATCGCGCTGGCCCTTGTGCTGATGTACGCCCCCTGGGCAGCAGCCGGGAAGAAGCGTTGAGCCGCTCCGCCACCCGTCCGCTCCCGGTCCGCTTTCCAGCGGGCCGGGTTTTCTTTTTTCAATTTGCATCTTTTTGGCGTTTTGCGGTGTTTTTTCATCAATGCAGCGGGAATGTCAAAATTTTTCTGCAAAGGGCTTGACAGGCAGGCATGTGCGTGATATCATGAACACATGAACAGACGTTCATATGATTTCATCCCGAAAGGAGATGCTTCCATGGCACAGCAGAACGAACCCCTCGTGCAACCGGAAGAGCTGGACATGCCGGATGACGAAGTGCTGTATGAGCTGGCCGACCTGTTCCGGGTGTTCGGCGACTCCACCCGCATCAAGATCCTGTACGCCCTGCACGACAATGAGCTGTGCGTGCAGGACATTGCCAACGCCGTGCAGCTGAGCCAGTCGGCCGTGAGCCACCAGCTGCGGGTGCTCAAGGATTCCAAGCTGGTACGCTTCCGGCGGGAGGGCAAGACCGTGTACTACGCACTGGACGACGACCATGTGCGCAGCATCCTCTCTCTGGGGATGGACCATATCGAAGAATGATTTTCCGGGCCGTGGCCCGCACAAAAACAGAAAGGCTGGTATCTACGATGAAAAAGACCTACAAGATCGAAGTGGACTGCGCAAACTGCGCCCAGAAGATGGAGGACGCTGCCAACACCGTTGCCGGTGTGGAAAAGGCGACTGTCAGCTTCATGACCCAGAAGATGAAGGTGGAGTTTGCCGAGGGTGCCGACCCCCACGCCACCATGGAGAATGTGCTGTCCGCCTGCAAGAAGGTGGAGGACGACTGCGAGATCTTTGACATCTGACCTCTTCCGGTCCGGTTCCCGGCATCGCTGCCGGGCGGCAGCTCTCCCCCTGTGGGAGAGCTTTTCTTTCCTCTGCCGCCGGGCAGCGGAAAACTCCTCTTTTTCGTGGAAAAAACGGGCAGTTTTCAACACTTTCCACGCACTTTTCAACAACCTTCGCGGAAAACTCCAAAAAGAAACGTGGAAAAGCAAGTTTTCTGCGGGAAAACCCCGTGGAAAACACGGGGGAAAGGGTGGAAAATCCATTTTTTTGGGGAAAACCTGTTGAATTCCACTGCGTTTTCCCGTTTTTTCTCAGAACCGCCGCAATCCGACAAAAGGAGCGTTTTGTATGACCAAAAAGCAAAAAAAGAGCCTGCAGCAGATCCTAATCGCGCTGGCCCTTGTGATCCTGCTCAAGCTGCTGCTCGGTGTGCTGCCGGCACTTCCCACCCCGGTGGAGCTGCTGCTCTACCTCATCCCGTACCTTGTGGTGGGCAAGGACGTGCTGCGCAAGGCCATCAAGGGCGTCAAGAACCGCCAGCCCTTTGACGAGTGCTTCCTGATGGCGGTGGCTACCGTGGGTGCCTTTGCCCTGGGCGACTATGTGGAAGGCTGCGCCGTTATCCTCTTTTACCAGATCGGCGAGCTGTTCCAGAGCGTGGCCGTGGGCAAGAGCCGCCAGAGCATTTCCAGCCTGATGGACATCCGCCCGGACTACGCCAACGTGGAGGACGAGGACGGCAAACTGGAGCAGGTGGACCCCGATGACGTGGAGGTCGGCACCGTGATCGTGGTGCAGCCCGGCGAGCGGGTGCCCATTGACGGTGTGATCGTAGAGGGCACCTCCGCCCTGAACACCGCCGCCCTGACCGGTGAGAGCCTGCCCCGCGACGTCCAGACCGGAGACGAGGTCATCAGCGGCTGCGTGAACATGACCGGCCTGCTGAAAGTCAGGACTACCAAGGAATTCGGCGAGTCCACCGTCTCGAAAATTCTCGATCTGGTGGAAAATTCCAGCATGAAGAAGGCCCGCGCCGAAAACTTCATCACCCGCTTTGCCCGGGTATACACCCCGGCTGTCTGCTACGGTGCGCTGGCGCTGGCCTTCCTGCCGCCCATCGTGCTGCTGCTGATGGGCCAGCCCGCCCGCTTTGGGGACTGGATCTACCGCGCCCTGACCTTCCTGGTCATCAGCTGCCCCTGCGCACTGGTCATCAGCATTCCGCTGAGCTTCTTCGGCGGCATCGGCGGTGCTTCCGCCTGCGGTATCCTGGTCAAGGGCTCCACCTATCTGGAGGAGCTGGCCCGCACCGGCATCGTGGTGTTTGATAAGACCGGCACCCTGACCCAGGGCACCTTCAAGGTCACCGGCGTCCACCCGGCCGACGGCATCACCGACGAACAGCTGGTAGAGGCCGCCGCCCTGGCCGAGAGCTGGTCCAAGCACCCCATCTCCCTGAGCATCAAGGCCGCCTACGGCAAGGAGATCGACTCCGCCCGCGTGACCGACGTGGAGGAACTTGGCGGCCACGGCGTGACCGCCAAGGTGGACGGCAAGCCCGTTGCCGCCGGCAACGCCCGTCTGATGGAGCGGCTGGGCCTTTCTGCCCCCGCCGTGAGCGAGACCGGCACCGTCGTGCACATTGCCATCGACGGCAGATACGCCGGTTGCCTGCTCATCGCCGACGTGGTCAAACCCCACAGTGCCGAGGCCATCCGGGCCCTGAAGGCCGCCGGAGTGCGCAAGACCGTCATGCTCACCGGCGACGCCGAGCCGGTGGCCAAGGCCGTTTCTGCCCAGCTGGGTCTGGACGAATACCACGCCGGTCTGCTGCCCGGCGACAAGGTGGACCAGATCGAAACACTCATCGCCGCCAAGAAGTCCAAGGAGAATCTGGCCTTTGTGGGCGACGGCATCAACGACGCCCCGGTGCTGTCCCGCGCCGATGTGGGCATCGCCATGGGTGCCCTGGGCTCCGACGCCGCCATTGAAGCCGCCGACGTGGTGCTGATGGACGATGACCCGGCCAAGATCGCACTGGCCATGCGCATCGCCCGCCGCACCCTGCGCATCGTGTACGAGAACATCGTGTTCGCGCTGGCGGTCAAGTTTGCCTGCCTGCTGCTGGGTGCCATCGGTATGGCCAGCATGTGGACAGCCATCTTTGCCGACGTGGGCGTCATGGTCATTGCCGTGCTCAACGCCACCCGCGCCCTGTACACCAAAGATCTTGTCAAGAAGAGCCACCCGTAACGCTGCTGCTTTCCATAAAAAATGCCTGACCGCCAACGACAGCGGTCAGGCATTTTTGTGTTTTCCGGGGTTCAGATGTCCCACAGCTCCGGGGCAGAGGTGGACACCGCCGAGGCACCGGCCCGCATGGCGGCCATGACGTCGGCCTTGTCCCGCAGCAGACCGCCCGCGATCACCGGCACCCGGGTGCGGGTACTGATCTCGGTGATGACCCGGGGCATGATGCCGGGCAGGATCTCCACAAAGTCCGGCTTGCCCTGTTCCAGCTGGCCGGAAAGGTTGTTCAGGGAAAGGGAGTCCAGGATGAACGCCCGCTGGATGGTCAGCAGGCCCTGATGGCGCGCCCGCCGGATCAGGGACGGGTGGGTGGAAATGATACCATCCGGGTGGCACAGCGCAATGAGGGAATTCACGGCAACTTCCCGCGCCGAAAGGCCGTCCACAAGGTCGATGTGCACGACGGCCAGCTTTCCGGCCGCGTGGATGCGCCGGACCAGCTCCCCCACATTGAGCAGGGTGCTCGCCAGCAGAAAGACCGTGCTGCAGGGCGAGGCCAGGGCGGCCGTCAGAGCGTCATCCGTCTTGACGGCTGCGATCACCGGCTCGTCCAGCAGAGTTTCAGCAAGTGGATGCATCGGGCAGGACTCCTTTTCTCTCAGATGGTTCTCATTATCGCACAAAGGGGCCGCACTGTAAAGTGCAGCCCCAGTCTGCGGTTGTGCTTATGCCTGGAAATAGATCGCGGTGTTGGCCACGGTCATCATGGTCATCAGGATGGTATTCAGGAAGGCCGCAACGTACACGCTGCCGGTCTTTTTGTACAGGTACTTGGCCAGGCAGGATGCAATGGCCAGCGAGGGCACCAGCGCAAACAGCAGGATGCCGCCAAGGGCCTGTCCCGGGTAGAAGGCAACGCCGGTACGGAACAGGGTGCCGTACTGCAGCACCAGCCAGAGGAGGATGCCGCCCATGTTGGTCAGAGCAGCCAGCAGGTAGCCCCAGCCGCCCTGCAGCTTTTCGCTGCTGGTGTTGGAGATGGCGGCGGCGCCGCTGACAAAGTAGTACACAAAGAAGAACGGCATATACTTGACCGCCGCCGGGATGGCGCTGGCTTCAAAGGTCTTGAAGGCGAAGGTCCAGATGCGGAAGTCGGTCTTGAAGATGGCATCCACGGCAAACAGGCAGGCGTAGGCGATCACGCTCACCAGCAGTGCCACGCAGAAGGCTGCAGCCACAGACACCGGCTTTGCGGCAATGCCGTACTGTTCCAGCGTGATGCCCTTCTGCTTGCGGCCGCCGAACAGGTAGACGCAGACCATGGTCACGATGGAGATGCAGGCGCAGATGAGAGCCCAGGTCACGATGCTGTTGACGGTGGGGCCCTGCCAGGTGGCATTGGTCTCGAAGATGTTCTTGGTCACCAGCACACGCAGGACGATGGAAGCGATCAGGACGCACACCGAGCCGGACAGCCAGGTCTTGCGGTCGTCCTCGGTGCTGCGGGCTGCCAGAACGATGCCCACCACCGACAGGAGCAGGGCAATGTCACTGGCGTAGCGCATCCAGCGGATGGGCTCTGCGGTCAGACTGCCGTCGTATACGGCGGGGAAGATGATGGCCGGGATCAGCATACCCACCACGAACAGGCTGATCGTGCCAAGCTTGCCGGACAGGGTGCCGACGGCCGGGGTGGGTGCTGCGACGGCCTGCTTTGCATTGGACAGGAAGGGCAGCTTCATCAGCAGCAGGGCAAGAGGTGCCAGCATGAGCAGGAAGCCCACCAGAGCGACCAGCTCAAAGACTTCTTTCCAGTACCAGATCTGGCTGGTGGAAGCAATGTTCTGCACCAGACCGGACTGGTCGGCAAATGCAGTGGCGTAGAACTCGATGGCATCCTTGGTGGAAGCCTTGGAGAAGTGGTTCCAGGGGTGGATCTCACGCGGCTGGTAAATGATGCGCTGGCCGCCGTCCGAGCCGGTGTACCAGGTGTCAGCCTGCGGAGCTTCCTGCTCCAGCAGGGTCTTGCCAGCGGTGGTGGCAACATAGTCCTTGTGGTAGACGGTGCCGCTCTTCGTGGGAGGCTCGTCGGCCGCAAAGAAGAACTCGTCGTACTGGCCGCAGATCTTGCCGATGGTGCGTCCGCCGAAGGTGGCAACTGCAGCCTCTTCGTCCAGGCCCAGGTAGGAGGTCCAGGAGTAATCGGCACCCATGCTCAAACCGGCCTTGATGATGCGGTAACCGGCGGCAGCGTAGTTCTGCTCATCCAGATAGATGGCCATCTCGGAGGAGAAGCCGCCCATGGAGTGGCCGCTGACCGCGATCTGACCGTTGCCCTGTGCATCCTTGGCAACGTAGTCCTGGCTGTACATGTACTGTGCGGCATCCCACAGCGAAGTGGGCCAGAAGTTGAAGAAGCCGCCGGTATTGTCGGCGTTCCCGTGGGAATGGCCGTGGTCATACATATCCAGTGCCAGCACGACATAGCCGCGGCGGGACATCTCGATGGCGGTCTCGTCCTGCATCTCGGCACTGTTCAGGTAGCCGTGGGTGGTCACGATGGTGGGGTGCGGGTTGGAGGCGTCCACGCCCTTGGGCATGTACAACAGGCCCGAAAGGGTGCCGGAGTCGGTATCAAAGGAAATGCGGGAGACCTTGACCTTGTAGAATGAGGTGTTGAACATCTGGGCAAAAATGCTGCCCAGCAGCATCAACGCCACAGCGATCGCCAGCACAACGACCGTGCGCGAACGCTTTTCGGTGGCCTTTGCGGTGCTTTTCATGGGGATCCTCCTTCTTTTTTCAGAGACATGCCCGGCGGCTGCACTTCCAGAACCAGCCCCCGGAACAGATGTGAACGGGCGGACAAGGGGTGCGATGGGAACAAAAAATGGGGACGCACTGCGGTCGTGTGGCACAGTGCATCCCCATCTCAATTCTCTTGGGATGCTTTCAGTATACCATTTCTCAACGGTTTGTCAACAGACAATTCACAAATTCGTTATTTTTTGTTGGAAGTAGTCAAAGTCCAGACAAATTCTTTTCATGCTCTGCCCAGTCACTGCTGCGGCCCACGGCCTTGTGCCAGCCGGACAGCAGCCGTGCGCGCTCGGCCTCCGGCATAGCGGGGGTAAAGGTCATGTTGCAGTGCCACAGGCTGTGGATCTCGTCCCGGTTCTTCCACACGCCGGTGGCAAGGCCGGCCAGATAGGCAGCGCCCAGGGCCGTGGTCTCCCGGATGGCCGGGCGCAGGACGTCCTTGTTCAGGATGTCGGCCTGGAACTGCATCAGGAACTGGTCGCGGGAAGCACCGCCGTCCACCTTCAGGGAGGTGATGGGCACACCGGTGTCCTTTTCCATGGCGGCCACAAGGTCGGCGCTCTGGTAGGCGATGGACTCCTCCGCCGCCCGGATGATGTGGTTCTGGGTGGTGCCGCGGGTGATGCCTACAATGGCACCGCGGGCGTACATATCCCAATAGGGCGCGCCGAGACCGGTGAAGGCGGGCACGATGTAGATGCCGCCGTTGTCCGGCACCTTCTGGGCATAGTATTCGGCGTCGCGGCTCTCCTGGATCATCCGCAGGCCGTCGCGCACCCACTGGATGACGGCACCGCCCACAAAGACGCTGCCCTCCAGAGCATACTCCACCTTACCGTTCAGGCTGATGCCAATGGTGGAGATCAGGCCGTTCTGGCTGCGGCAGATGGTGTCACCGGTGTTCATCAGCAAGAAGCAGCCGGTGCCGTAGGTGTTCTTGGCCTCGCCCTTGGCAAAGCACCCCTGCCCGAACAGTGCAGCCTGCTGGTCCCCGGCAATGCCGGCCACCGGCACCTGCACCCCGCACAGGTCGGTGGTGCCGTAGACCTCGCTGGAATCCGCCACGCGGGGCAGGATGCAGCGGGGGATATCCAGCGCTTTGAGCAGGGTGTCATCCCAGTCCAGGGTGCGGATGTTGTAGAGCATGGTGCGGCTGGCGTTGGTGCGGTCGGTCACATGGACTTTGCCGCCGGTGAGCTTCCACACCAGCCAGGTGTCCACGGTGCCGAACAGGATCTCGCCCGCCTCGGCCCGCTCCCGCGCGCCGGGCACGTTATCCAGGATCCACTTGATCTTTGTGGCGGAAAAATAGGCATCCGGCATCAGGCCGGTATTCTCGCGGATGTATTCCGTCATGCCGGGCTGCTGCACCAGCTCGTCCACCAGCGGGGCGGTGCGGCGGCACTGCCAGACGATGGCATTGTAGATGGGGCGGCCGGTGGCCTTTTCCCACAGGATGGTGGTCTCGCGCTGGTTGGTGATGCCGATGGCGGCAATGTCATGGACATCCACGCCGCTCTGGGCCACCACCTCGTTCATGACCCCGTACTGGGTGGACCAGATCTCCATGGGGTTGTGCTCCACCCAGCCCTGCTGCGGGTAGATCTGCTCAAACTCCCGCTGCTGCACCGCGATGATGTTCTGCTCGTTGTCAAACAGGATGGCGCGGCTGCTGGTGGTTCCCTGGTCCAGTGCAAGAACATACTTTGTCGACATGGTTCAACGACCTCCGTTTCGCTCAGGGGCGGTTTTACAGGTCTCGTGTGGCTACGACATCCACACCGGTGCCGCAGACGTCGGTCAGCACGACCTGCCCGGTGCGGATGGGTGCGTGCAGCGTGACGCCGTCCAGCGCAGCCATGACCTGCACGATCTTTTCTTTGGGCACCGCCTGCGCGGTCTTGACCGGGCAGCGCGGATAGCGCCCGCCCTCGGCCCGCACCGTACTGGTCAGGATACGGGTGGGGTGGGTCAGTTCTTCCTTGCCATAGGCGGCACCGTTGGGGCAGGCATTGCCGGTTACATTATAATCGTTTTCCGGGTCCACCTGCAAGTGGCAGCCACGGGGGCAGCAGATACAAATGATCTCACGCTTTTTGTTCATTTTGCTACGACCTCCTCTACTGCAACGGTCAGCGGGCCGTCGGCCTTTGCCAGCAGGACCCCGGGCAGGGTGATGTGCTCCATCTCGCCGGGTGCCATCCGCTGGCGCTTGAACCGGGCCAGCTGCTTCTCCCCGCAGGTGATGGTGATCTGGCTGGGGCCGTAATTCTGCCGCACCCGGAACGAGATCTCCACGCCCTTGTCCACGTCCGCCGGGCGCACCCGCTGGGGGACGGTATAGCCCACGCCATTGCCCTGGACAAGGTCCAGCACGGCCGCGTCCGGGGTCTCACCGTGGAGCACATAGGCGGCGGCTGCGGCTCCGGCCCGGTCGCTCTCGCCGGAAACAAAGTCCACCAGATCGTGCACATGCACCACGTTGCCGCAGGCAAACACGCCGGGAATGCCGGTCTCCATATTCTCGTAGACCACGGCTCCCTTGGTGTGGGGGTCCATCGGGATGCCGGCCTGCCGGGTCAGCTCGTTTTCCGGGATCAGGCCCACACTGAGCAGGATGGTGTCCACGTCAAACTCCATCTCGGTGCCCGGAATGGGGCGGCGGTTCTCGTCCACCTTGGCCACAATGGCCTTTTCCACCCGGGTATCGCCCTGAATGTCCACGATGGTGTGGGACAGGTACAGCGGGATATCAAAATCCTGCAGGCACTGCACAATGTTGCGGGTCAGGCCGCCGGAATAGGGCATGACCTCCACGCAGGCCAGCACCTTGGCCCCTTCCAGCGTCATCCGCCGGGCCATGATCAGGCCGATGTCGCCGCTGCCCAGAATGAGCACCCGTTTGCCTACCAGATAGCCCTCCATGTTGACATAGCGCTGGGCGGCACCGGCGGTGTAGATGCCGGCCGGGCGGGTGCCCGGGATGCCGATGGCCCCGCGGGTGCGCTCCCGGCAGCCCATGCAGAGGATGACGCTCTTTGCTTCGAGGATCTGGTAGCCCTTCTCCTTGCTGACACAGTGGATCTTTTTATCCGGCGTGACCTCCAGCACCATGGTGCCCAGCTCCACCCGGACGCCGGTGGAGCGCAGCATTTCAATGTAGCGCCCGGCGTACTCCGGGCCGGTGAGCTGCTCGCCGAAACGGTGCAGCCCGAAGCCGTTGTGGATGCACTGGTTCAGGATGCCGCCCAGCTCGTTGTCACGCTCCAAAATCAGAATATCGCGCAGGCCGTGCTGCCATGCGCTGTAGGCTGCGGCAAGGCCTGCAGGGCCGCCGCCGACGATGACCAGATCAATCATGGTTGGTTCCCTCCTGCTTGGTTTCGCACAGTAAGACGTTGCTGCCTGCCTTGTCCTGCAGGACGTCCAGCGGGTCGATGCCCCGCGTCCGGCTGATGAGCTCCAGCACCCGGGGCCCGCAGAAGCCGCCCTGACAGCGGCCCATCCCGGCGTTGCAGCGGCGCTTGACGCCGTCGATGGTGGTGGCCGGGATCTCGGTGTGCAGGGCGTCCAGGATCTCGCCCTCGGTGATGGTCTCGCAGCGGCAGATCACCCGGCCGTAGGCGGGGTTCCGGGCAATGAGCTTTGCCTTTTCTTCCGGCGGCAGCTCCTTGAACCGCACCCGGGTGCGGCCGTCCCGGTAATCCGTTTTGGCCGCAGGCAGATCCCCGTGGCCTTCCAGAATGCGGACCACCTCTTTGGCAACGGCCGGTGCGCTGGACAGGCCCGGCGATTTCATACCGGCCAGGTCGATGAAGCCGGGTGCACCTTCCGCCTCGCCGATGACGAAATCCCCGGTGTCCACATTGGCGCGGACGCCTGCAAAGTTGCGGATGGACTCGCCGAAGCGGATGTCCAGCACGCTGCGGCGTGCGGCCGCGCTGACAAAGGCCAGCCCGGCGGCGGTGCAGGCGGTGTTGTCGCCCGCCACCGGCTCGGCATTGGGTCCGACGATCAGGTTGCCGTGAACGGTAGGTGCCACCAGCACGCCCTTGCCGTTTTCGTTGGGGCACTGGAAGATGACATGCTGCACCCGCATGCCTTCCGATTTGTCCAGAAGGTAATATTCGCCGCGGGTAGGCTGGATGGTGAACCGGTGCGGAGCGGCCATGTCGTGCACGGCATCGGCCCGGATGCCGGCGGCGTTGACAACGTAGCGGGCCTCCACCACGCCGGACGGCGTGGTCAGCGCCCAGCCGGACGCGGTTTTCTGAATGCCGGTGACCGGGCTGCTGAGGTGGAGTTCCACCCCGTTGCGCACCGCCACCTCCGCCATGGCCAGCGCATATTCCCACGGGCTGACGATGGCCGCGCTGGGTGCATACAGCGCTCCGGCCACCTCCGACGAAAGACCGGGCTCCATGGCCCGTGTTTCCTCTGCCGACAGCAGCCGGATGCCCGGCACCCCGTTGGCAAGGCCGTTTTCGTACAGCTTCTGCAGATGCGGCAGCTCCGCCGGGCTGAGGGCCAGCACCAGACTGCCGCACTGCCGGTACGGCACATCCAGCCGGGCGCAGATCTCTTTGGCCAGTGCAACGCCCTCCACATTGAGCCGTGCCATCCGGGTGCCCGGCTCGGGGTCGTACCCAGCGTGCAGAATGGCACTGTTGGCTTTTGTGGTGCAGTCGGCCACATCGTTCTCGGCCTCAAAAATTGCAGTGTGCAGCGGATAATGCGAGAGCTCATAGGCGGCAGCCGCGCCAACGACACCGCAGCCGATGATTGCTACATCCAGCATAAAAACCTCCTGATCTTCTGCCTGTCACAGCATGCTCGTTTGCGTAGCGGGAACAAAAAAGAGCAGAGCAAACAAAAGGGAACAGGCTCCCTCTTGTTTGTTCTGCTCGCTTCTCTGAACAAACACTTGATGGCTTTATGATAATGCAGATTGCACAAGATGTCAAGCATTTGTGGAAAATAAATGCATCTTTCGTGTCGGAACGGTTCAGGACTTGCGCAGCAGGTCGGTGAACCAGGCGCTGACCTGACGGTAGATCTCCAGGTCTGTGACCGACAGGTCGAACGGATAGGTCCCGTCCTCGGCCAGCACGGCACAGGCCGCCCGGACCTTCTGCATGGCCTGCGGATCAAAGGCCTTATCCCGCCGCCCGGAAAGGCAGTTCATCAGGACGTCATCCTTCCAGCTCAGCAAGAACTCAAATGCTTCTGTGTTGTTCATTCCAAAATTGCTCCTGTTCCATTGCCCGACATGGTTTCTGTTCCCATTGTAAGGGTTTCTTCCGGTGGATGTCAACCGGTTTTGTGTCGATTCTCCCATACAGAAATGCAGGAAGTCCCTGCAGAGAGCACCGCACATCCGGGCTTCTTGTCTCTCCGCCCGAATATGCTATAATGGAAGCAGCCAATCTCCTCACGCCTTTTTCTCGTGCCGATCAATGGGAGGTATTTTGTCGATGAACTATAAAGCAGAATCCCTTAATCGCCTTGCTTTTCCCTTAAAATTCGGAGATAGACCCTGCCGCATTTACGGCGCAGACTGTGCCGAATATCTTCTGCTTCAGATGACGGACGAGCATGAATTACAGAACATGGACAGCGAAGTTGAAGCCATTGCGCAGGGTTCGGCACATTCGTTTTTGTTTGCCGCTGTTCCTGTGAAAAACTGGAACGATGAACTTTCCCCGTGGAAATCTCCTGCGGTGTGGGGCAAAGAAAGTTTCGGCGGCAATGCGGCGGGCACACTACGCTTTCTGACAGAACAGGCGATTCCTACCCTGAAAAAGCAGTTTGCACTGCCGGAAAATGTCCGGATCATTCTGGGCGGCTATTCGCTGGCGGGATTGTTTGCTCTGTGGGCATCCACCCAGACTGATCTGTTCTACGGTGTCGCCGCCGCCTCGCCCTCTGTGTGGT
>ERZ1673751.630-NODE-630-length-34715-cov-5.872908_pt1 | contig 34715 bp, 30 predicted proteins | sample MGYA00580202_ERZ1673751 | MGnify/ENA primary metagenome ERZ1673751 (study PRJEB41218, sample SAMN15661780) | gut metagenome | host: Homo sapiens | place: Canada: London | collected 2015-08-20/2019-03-30 | study: EMG produced TPA metagenomics assembly of... | reverse complement strand
AGCAGTTGCCGCACCTCGCTCGCCGTATCGGCACTTAGAATTATGCGGTATTGCCCTTAAAATAGAGGGGTTTGGGTCTGCCGCAGCGGGGCATGGGGTTCCGCTGCGGCATTTTGTTTGCTTTTTTATGTAATGCACCGCCATCATACGCGGTGCATTTTTGTTATTTGGTGTAGCTTTCCACCATGCGGTCAAAGTCGATCAAAGCTTTTTCTGCCCCTCGGGAAAGTCTGTGCACGGTGCGGCGGATCTGGCGGTGGTCCTGTGTGGCGGCATATACGGCGGCACCGCCAATGGCCATCCCCACGGCGGCTGCGGCAACGGTCGGGATCATGTTTTCCATTTTGCATTGCTCCTTTTGGTGTTTTTGGCTTTGGGATGCCGGCTTTCCATTCATCCCAGCCTGGGGATAGTTTTTCCATACAGTTTCGTGGTTATACGTCTTTTTCTGCGGGGAAGTTTGTGGTAAAATCAGTACAGACGTTTGGAAAAGACGTTTTCAGCCGCCGCGCATTCACTTCCCTGCTGCGGGCTGACCTAAATTCGATATAGAAATGAGCGTTTTTCTTATGTCCAATGCACCTAAAACAGTTCTGTGCATCCATGATCTGCCCGGCTTTGGGCGGGCAGGGCTTTCGGTCATTGTGCCTGTGCTTTCGGCGCTGGGGGCACAGGCTGTTGCCGTACCAACAGCAGTGCTTTCCACCCACACGGGCGGGCTGGGCACCCCGGCCAAGCTGGCCAACCCCGGTTACGGCCCCGCAGCCCTGGAGCATTACCGCCGCCTTGGCCTGCGGTTTGACTGCATTTATTCCGGCTACCTGGCCGATGCCAGCCAGGCCAAGCTGGTAGAGCAGGCCATGGACCTTTGGCCGGACGCCCTAACGGTGGTTGACCCCGTGATGGGCGACCACGGCCGGATGTACCGCGGCCTTGCGCCGGAAATGGTGCCCGCCATGTATACCCTGTGTTCCCGTGCCAGCCTGATTCTGCCCAACACCACCGAAGCCGCCCTGCTGCTGGGCGATCCGATGCCCGGTGTGACCGGCGAAGCGGAATTGCATACCGCGCAGGCCCAGGCGCAGCGTTTAACGCGCATCTGCCCGCGGGTGCTCATCACCGGTGTGGCCGCCGGGCGCGGCATTGCCTGCGTTGGGGCAGACCGTGCCACCGGCGAAAGTCTGGTGCGCACCCCCATGGTACCCAAGAGCTTCCATGGCACGGGGGATATTTTCGGCGCGGTGCTGGTCGGGCGGCTGCTGCAGGGCAACGTACTGCCCGCCGCTGCACAGGCTGCTGCCGTGTTTGTAGCCGACTGCCTGAAAGCCACCCCCGACGAAGCTGACGAGCGCCTTGGCGTGTGGCTGGAAAGCGTGCTGCCCCGGCTGATGCAGAACCCGGAATAAGAAACAATAAGGATGTGTAAATTTTGCCAACTGTAAATATTGTACTGGTTGAACCGCAGATCCCCCAGAATACCGGCAATGTTGCGCGCACCTGCGCCGTGACCGGTGCCCACCTGCACCTGGTTGGGCCGATGGGTTTCACGATCGATGATAAAAAATTAAAGCGCGCCGGTCTTGACTATTGGGGCCAGCTTGATATAACATATTATCAGGATCTGGATGCGTTTTTTGCGGCAAATCACGGCCCGTTCTTCTACTTTACCTCCAAGGGACCGCAGCGCCATACCGACGCCCATTATCCGGATGGTTCCTATCTGGTGTTTGGCCGCGAGGACGCTGGCCTGCCGGAAGAGCTGCTGGCCGCTAACCAGCAGCAGTGTGTGCGCATGCCCATGCGCAAAGGCGAGCGCTGCCTGAACTTATCCAATGCTGTAGCTGTGGGGGTATACGAAGTTCTGCGCCAGTGGGACTTTGCCGACCTGGAAACACACGGCCAGCTGACCCGATTTGAATGGAAGTGAGAACAAAGATGAGTGATGTGAAAGTTGCTTTTTTAACGGATTCCTGCTCCGACATTCCGCAGGAACTGACCGATAAATACGGCATTGATGTGATTGGGTTCCACATTATGCTGGACGGCAAGGAATACCTGGAACGCAAAGACATAACCAACAACCAGTTCTATGAGATGATGCGCCAGTCCAAAAGCGTACCCACCACCGCCGCCATCACCCAGCTGGAATGGGTGGATATCTATGCCAAATATGTAGACGCCGGTATACAGGATCTTGTGCACCTGTGCATCAACGCCGGTGGTTCCAGTACATACAATAACGCCGTAAAGGCTGCCGAACTGCTGGAAGACGAGCGCCCCGGCCACAAGATGAAGATTCATCTGATCGATTCGCACACCTACTCCATGCCGTATGGCTGGTATCTGTGCGAGTGCGCCCGCAAGGTGCGTGCCGGTGAGCCGCTGGATGCCTGCCTGCGCGAAATGCAGGACAAGCTGGCCCGGGTGGAAATCTGCCTTGCCGCATACAGCTTAAAGCAGATGAAAAAATCTGGCCGTGTTTCCGCCGCCGCTGCCGTTGTGGGCGATTTGATGGGCATCCGCCCCATCATCAGCCTGAACGATGGCATCAGCAAGGTGGAAGCCAAGGTGCGCGGTGACAACAACGTGCCGCCTGCCATGGTCAAGTGGGTCAAGAGCCGCGTGGACGATGTGAAGAAAATGCCTTACATGGTTGCTTACACCAGCTCCACCGCCAAGCGTGACGAACTTGTCAAGCTGTGCAAAAAAGAGTTTGGTCATGCGCCGCTGCTGGTGTTCCAGCTGGGCGGCGTTGTGAGCGCCAACACCGGCCCGGATGGTATTGCCATTGTATTTGAAGGCAAGCCCCGCCGCCTTGTGGATTACGCGGTGCCGCTGCCGTAAAAAGGGGTTGCTTTTTTCTGCTCTTCCTGCTGCTGTGTGCGGGAAGAGCATTTTTGTTATGGTGTAAGACTTGTAAAACGGAGGATGTATGGAGCAAAAAAGTTTAACCCTGCGGGAGTGCCTGATCGGTGACCGCACCTTTTACCGCCATGTTGCGGTGGTGGTTCTGCCTATTATTGTGCAGAACACCCTGTCCAACGTGGTCAGCCTGCTGGATAATGTGATGGTTGGCCAGGTGGGCACCCTGCCCATGAGCGCCGTTGCCATCATCAATCAGCTGCTGTTTGTGTTCAACCTGTGCATCTGGGGTGCGCTGGCCGGGGCGGGCATTTTTGGTGCCCAGTATTACGGCCAGGGCAACATGGAGGGCGTGCGCCAGACCCTGCGCATGAAACTGCTGATTGCGGTCGGCCTGCTGGTCATCGCGTTCGGAGTGCTGCTGGGGGCTGGGCGGCCGCTGATCGAACTGTATATTTCAGCCGACACCACCGCCGCCGATGCCGCCGCCACGATGGAGTATGCCCTGGGCTACCTGCGTGTGATGCTGGCGGGGCTGATTCCCTTTGCGCTGACTCAGGCTTACGCCAGCACCCTGCGGGAATCCGGCCAGACAACGCTTCCCATGCGCGCCAGCATGATTGCCATGGGCATCAACTTTGTGTTCAACGGCCTGTTGATCTTTGGCCTGTTCGGCTTTCCTGCTTTGGGCGTAGTGGGTGCCGGTATTGCCACTTCGCTCAGCCGCTTTGTGGAGTTTGTCATCGTGGTCAGCGGGGCGCACCGCAGTGCCGAGCGCTACCCGTTCATGGAAGGCGTGTTCCGCAATTTCCACATTGACGGCAATCTGGCCCGCCAGGTGGCGATCAAGGGTTTCCCCCTTCTGCTGAACGAATGCCTGTGGAGCATGAGCCAGGCCATGCTGCTGCAATGCTATTCCGTGCGCGGCATCCAGGCCATTGCTGCCATGAACATTACCAACACCATCACCCAGATTTTTAACGAAGTTTTCCTTTCGCTGGGCAATGCCACGGCCATTCTGGTTGGGCAGGAGCTTGGTGCCAGCCGCATGACCGGTGCACGCCGCACCGCATGGCGGATGATCACCCTGAGTGTTTCCAGCTGCGCGGTGATGGGCACGCTGCTGGCCCTGTTCAGCCCGCTGATCCCCCACATTTACAACACCGAACCCGCCATCCGGGAGCTTGCTTCCAGCGTGATCCGCACGGCGGCGCTGTGCATGCCGCTGTTCGCCTTTGCCAACGCTGCCTACTTTACGCTGCGTTCCGGCGGCAAAACGCTGATCACCTTCTTTTTTGACAGCTGCTATACCTGGCTGATCAACTTTCCCATTGCCTTTGTCCTCAGCCGCTATACGGCACTGCCGCTGCCCATCGTTTACCTGTTTGTGAACGGGGTGGATCTGCTCAAGTGCATCATCGGGTTTATTCTGGTCAAAAAGGGCGTGTGGGTCAATAACATTGTGGCATCCAGCCAGGATGTCCCGCAGGCAGACTGATGGCGGGAGGAAAACGCATGAACATCCAGATTTTTGGCACCAACAAAAGCTTTGACACCAAAAAGGCGCAGCGCTGGTTCAAAGAGCGGCGTATCAAGTTCCAGATGGTGGACCTGAAAGAAAAGGGCCTGAGCCGCGGTGAGTTTGACCGCGTGTGCCAGGCCGTGGGCGGCTGGCAGGCCCTGGTGGACGAAACCGCCAAAGACCAGGATACCCTTGCCCTGCTGCGCTGGCTGGACGAAAGCCAGCAGGCTGACAAACTGTTTGAAAACCAGCAGCTTTTGCGCCAACCCATTGTACGCAATGGCCGCGCCGCCACAGTGGGGTACCGGCCGGAGGTTTGGGAGAAGTGGGAATAAAGTTAGGAGTTAGGAGCATTGTATGCAGGCTGAGCCTTCCTGTCAACTGCTTTTTCTTGTAAATTCGCTTATTCTTGCTTTCTATTTGCTTCTTTGTTTGCTTTTATCTGCCCTGCATTTTGTGCTTCTGCCGGAATGCAGGGTTTATTTTTTATAGGAGATTGACATAACGAACGGGGTTTGTTATAGTGCTTTTAGGTTCCTATTTCATGTTGCTTTTTATGGTATTTTTTTACTTTTGTGAGGTGTTTTTATGGCATATATTTTTGTGAACGTCAACCGTTCGGTCGGCACCATCAACCCCAACATTTACGGTCAGTTTTCGGAGCATCTGGGCCGCTGCATCTATCAGGGCATTTATGTCGGTCAGGCTTCTGATATTCCCAACACCAACGGCATGCGCAATGATGTTGTATCCGCGCTGAAAGCCCTGCATGTGCCCGTGCTGCGTTGGCCGGGCGGCTGCTTTGCCGATACCTATCACTGGCGCGACGGCATTGGCCCCAAGGAGAACCGCAAAACCATTGTAAACACCAACTGGGGCGGCGTGACCGAGGATAACAGCTTTGGCACCCATGAATTTATGGAGCTGTGCCGCCAGATTGGCTGCGAAGCATATTTCAGCGGCAATGTGGGCAGCGGCACCGTGCAGGAATTTTCGGACTGGGTGGAATACTGCAACATGGGCGGCATTTCCCCCATGGCATCAAAGCGCCGCGCCAACGGGCAGGACGAACCGTTCAACGTAAAATACTGGGGCATTGGCAATGAAGCCTGGGGCTGCGGCGGCAGTATGCGTGCCGAGTATTATGCCGATTTGTGCCGCCAATATTCCACCTACCTGCGCAACTACTCGCCGGAGCACAAAATCTTCAAGATCGCATCCGGCGCCAACGTGGCGGATTACCACTGGACCAAAACCGTGATGGAGCGCGCCGGGCAGGCCGTAGATGCGGTATCACTGCATTACTATACCCTGCCCCATCAGGATTGGCAGCACAAGGGCTCGGCCACAGACTTTACCGATGAGGAATACTATACCACCCTGCACAAGACCCTGCAGATGGAAGAGCTGGTGGAGAACCACACCCGCATTATCAAGCAGTATCAGGGCGACCGCAAAGTGGGCCTGGCCGTGGATGAATGGGGCACCTGGTACGATGTGGAACCGGACACGAACCCCGGCTTCCTTTACCAGCAGAACACCATGCGCGATGCGCTGGTGGCGGCCATCAACCTGAATATCTTCAACAACCACTGTGATACCGTCTGCATGGCCAACATTGCCCAGATGGTCAACGTGCTGCAGGCCATGATCCTGACCGAAGGCAGCAAGATGGTGCTGACCCCGACCTATCATATATTTGAAATGTACAAGGGCCACCAGGGTGCCAAACAGCTGGAAAGCTATGCGGAGACCACCCTGCTGAACCACGATGACCAGGCGGTGCCCGATCTGCATGTCAGTGCCAGCCAGCAGGCAGACGGCAGTATTCTGGTCACTGCGGCCAACCTGAACGATACGGCAGCTATCCCTGTTACCTGCATGCTGGGCGGGGCCAAGCCCACCGGTGTAACAGCCCGCGTGCTGGCCGGTGCCCCCGCCGCCCACAACACCTTTGCCGCGCCGGAGCAGGTTGTCCCTGCGGAACTGAACACCAGCCTGACGGCGGACGGCTTTACCGCCACCCTGCCGCCGTGCAGCGTAGCCGCTTTTGTGGTGAACCAGTAATGGAAGCCCAGCCCAAGCGCTGCCGCCGCTGCTTATTGCAGGATATGGCGGACGAAAACGACTATTACGCCAGCGTGGTGCGCTACCGCGCCACCATGCCCCGCCGTGTGCGCACCCCGGATGCGGAATACACTGCCCGGCTGGAACATTGCCGCACCTGCCCCAGCCTTAACGCCGGGACCTGCATGCAGTGCGGCTGCTATGTGGAAATGCGCGCCGCCCGCACAGACATGCACTGTCCGCTGGATAACGCGCCCTGGTAACAAACCTCTCTATCATTTTTTCCCCGCACCGGCAGCCCGCCCGGTGCGGGATTTTTTGTCTGCAAAGGCAGTATTTTGCTCTTTTGCTGCAATATTATGCCCCTTTCCCCCTTGTATCCCCCATTTTTATTTGTTATAATAACAATTTGTTGAGCAACTTAGGATTTTAGGCTCCGCCTGGTTTTCAGGCGCAAACCCACCCAAGCCTGGCGGTCTTGGGCGCGGTCAAAATCTATCCGCCGGAGTGTAATTTTATGTCTACTAGCAAAAACAAACTGTCCGTTCAAACCCTGGTACGCTGCGCCATGATCGCCGCAGTTTACACCGTGCTTTGCCTGGTATTGCAGCCGTTCTCTTACGGCGCGGTACAGGTGCGCGTGGCCGAAGCATTCTGCCTGCTGCCGGTGTTTGGGGCCGAATACATTGTGGGCGTTACCCTGGGCTGCCTGCTGGCAAACCTGCTGGGTTCCACCATGGTGGATGTGGTGTTTGGCACCGCCGCCACCCTGATTGCCTGCCTTGCCACCTATGCCCTGCGCAATGTGCGCTGGAAAGGGCTGGCAATTCCGGCGTCTTTCCCTCCTGTTATCGCCAATGCACTGATCGTTGGCGCGTTTGAAATCACTGTGTTCTTCTCGGATTCTGCCCCCACGGCCACCATGGCGGTATTCAACGCCGTTGCTGTTGGCGTTGGTGAGATCATCAGCTGCTGTGTGCTGGGTGTTGCCCTGGTCAAGCTGATCGAGAGCAACGAATCCCTGAACAAAATTTTTGCAGAACAATAACCGCTTTCCCTGTATTCATTAAAAGGAGCTGCCATGAAACCGAGCCTTGTTTTATGGGACTGGAACGGCACCCTGCTGGATGATGTTGCCCTTTGTGTGGACGCGCTCAACCGTCTGCTCCGCATCTATCATTACCCGCAGCAATACAGCCTTGCCCAGTACCGTGAGATTTTTGGCTTCCCGATTGAAGATTATTATATTCGCGCAGGGTTCGATTTTTCCAAAAACTCCTACAAAGAGCTTGCCGATGATTACATGCAGGATTACCTGGCCCGCGCCGGGGCCTGCCCGCTGGCAGAAAGTGCTGTGCCCGCCCTTTCCCTTTTGAAAGGTGCCGGGGTGCAGCAGGTCATTCTTTCGGCTTCCAACTTGCCGGTTTTGGAACAGCAGGTCACGGAGCGCGGCGTGCGCCCCTACTTTGACCGCCTGCTGGGGTTGGATAATATTTACGCCCGCAGCAAAGTGGAAGTCGGCCTGGCTTATCTGACTGAACTGAAGCAGCGCGGTGCCGTACCGGCGCAGGCTATTATGATCGGGGATTCTGTCCACGATTTTGAGGTTGCCCAAGCGCTGGGCGTGCGGTGTGTGCTGCAAACCGCTGGGCATCAGAGCGCACAGCAGCTGCGTGCCACCGGTGCCCCCGTTGTGCCGGATGTTTTGGCCGCTGCGCAGTATTGCCTGAACGAGCTGTAACAAGTTTTGGGATAGGAGATCATAACGAATGACGGATAGCATAAAAGGCGCTCTGCTGACAATGTTCGGCGGCATGTGCTGGGGTGTTTCCGGCTGCGTGGGGCAGTATCTGTTTACCCGCCAGGGCATGGATTCCACCTGGCTGGTGCCCATCCGGCTGTTTTTGGCCGGTGTGATTCTGTGCATTTATTACGGTGTGCGCAACTGGCGCCAACTGGTGAACCCCTGGCGCAGCTGGCGCAACGCGCGCGACCTTGTGATCTATGGCCTGGCTGGCGTCAGCTTTTGCCAGTTCACCTACTTTTTGACCATCCAGCTTTCCAGCGCCGGTGTGGGCACCATTTTGCAGGATCTTTCCCCCGTGCTGATTCTGCTGGTGGTCTGCATCCAGCAAAAGCGTGCGCCGCGGCTGTTTGAGGTGTTCTCCATTGTGCTGGCGCTGGGTGGTGTATTTATGCTGACCACCCACGGCAGCCTGACCAACATGGCGGTTTCGCCCGCTGCGCTGGTCGTTGGTATTATCAGCGCGTTCTGCGTTGTTATTTACACCATATGGCCCAAAAACCTGCAAAAACAGTACCCCACACCCATGCTGCAGGGTTGGGCATTCCTGATGGGCGGCACCTTCTTTGCGCTGGTGTTCCGCCCGTGGCGGATGAACTACGTACCCAACGCGGCCGGCATTGCCGGTATTGCGGCGGTCGTGCTCATCGGCAACGTGCTGGCGTTCAGCTGTTACATGAGCGGCGTCAAGTACATTGGGCCGCAGAAATCCAGCCTGTTCAGCTTTGCGGAACCGGTTACGGCGGCCATCATCAGCACGCTGGTGCTCGGTTCCCCCTTTACCGTGTGGGACGCCATCGGCTTTGTTTGCATCTTTTTGATGCTGGTGTTGCTGTTTATCAGCAACGAAAAGCAGGCCAAAAGCGCTGCAAGCGCATGATAACCGGCCAAGTTTCAACAAAAGCCGCTGAAACAGTTTAATATTTGCATTTTACACCCGCGCAGGTTTGACACGGTACCCTGCGCGGGTGTATTATATTAAAGTATAGCATTGTATCCAACAGGGGTTCCCCTGCTGATCCATTCGCCGCCATGCGGCAGAAATACAGGTGTTTACTTATGTCTTTTATGGAAAAACTGTTCGGTAATTTTTCCGACAAAGAGCTCAAGCGCATCAAACCCATTGCCAACAAGGTGCTGGAACTTGAGCCCGAAATGCAGAAACTTACTGACGAAGAATTACAGGCCAAAACCCCGTACCTGAAAGAAAAGCTGAAAAACGGGGCCAGCCTTGACGATATCCTGCCCGAAGCGTTCGCCGTCTGCCGCGAAGCGGACTGGCGTGTGCTGGGCCTGAAGCCCTACCCGGTGCAGATCATCGGCGGCATTGTGCTTCATCGTTCCTGCATTGCCGAGATGCAGACCGGTGAAGGCAAGACCCTGGTGGCCACCATGCCCGTTTACCTGAATGCCCTGACCGGCGAAGGCGTGCATGTTGTTACCGTCAACGATTACCTGGCCAAGCGCGACAGCGAATGGATGGGCAAGGTTTACCGCTTTCTTGGCTTGACGGTCGGCCTGGTTATCCATGACGTACAGCCACAGGACCGCCGCAAGGCTTACCTGGCGGATGTTACTTACGGCACCAACAACGAGTTTGGCTTTGACTACCTGCGTGACAACATGGTGGTTTACAAGGCCAGCATGGTGCAGCGCGGCCATGCTTACGCCATCGTGGACGAGGTGGACTCCATCCTGATTGATGAAGCCCGTACCCCGCTGATCATCTCCGGCAAGGGCGAAGATTCCAGCGTGATGTACAAGCGCGCGGACGACTTTGCCAAAACGCTGAAAAAGTCTGTCATCGTTGAACTGGACGACAAAGTGGAAGCCGATGAACAGGTTGACGGTGATTACGTTGTGGACGAAAAGCACAAGACCTGCACCCTGACCGAAAGCGGCGTTAAGAAAGCCGAAGCATGGTTCAATGTTGAGAACCTGGCCGATGCCGACAACATGACCCTGCGCCACTATATTGACGGTGCCATCAAGGCCCGCGGTGTGATGCACCGTGATACCGACTATATCGTGAAAGACGGCGAGGTCATCATCGTTGATGAATTCACCGGCCGTCTGATGTATGGCCGCCGCTTCAATGACGGTCTGCACCAGGCCATCGAAGCCAAGGAAGGCGTGACCGTTGCTGCCGAGAGCAAGACTTTGGCCAGCATCACCTTCCAGAACTATTTCCGCATGTACAAAAAGCTGGGCGGCATGACCGGTACGGCTTCCACCGAAGCGGACGAGTTCAGCGAAATTTACGGCTTGCAGATCGTATCCATCCCCACCAACAAGCCCCGCGCCCGCAAGGACCTGCCGGACAGCGTGTACAAGACCATCAACGGCAAGTATAATGCCGTGATCGAGCAGGTTGCCGAATGCCACGCCAAGGGCCAGCCCGTTCTGGTTGGTACCGTCAGCGTGGAAAAGAGCGAGGCGCTTTCCAAGCTGCTGAAAAAGCGCGGCATTGAGCACAATGTGCTGAACGCAAAGCAGCATGAGCGCGAAGCCGAAATCGTTGCACAGGCCGGTAAGCAGGGCGCTGTGACCATCGCCACCAATATGGCTGGCCGCGGCACCGATATCATGCTGGGCGGCAACGTGACCTATATGGCAAAGGCCACCCTGCGCAAAGAGCTGACCCGCCAGATGAATGCCGACCTGGAAGTGCTGAAGGACGAATACGAGCACGCCAAAGCCCGCGCCAAGGCACAGGGCCTGCCCATCCCCCCTGCCCCGGACACAGCCTATGAAGCAAAAGTTGAAATGCTGATGACCGAGTGCGACGGCCATGCCGACACCCAGGATGCTGATATTCTGGCTGCCCGCAAGCGCTTTGACGAGCTGGTTGCAGAATATGAACCGGAAGTCAAGCGCGAAGCCGAGGCTGTGCGCGAAGCTGGCGGCCTGTTCATCATTGGCACTGAACGCCACGAAAGCCGCCGTATTGATAACCAGCTGCGCGGCCGTGCCGGCCGTCAGGGCGACCCCGGTGCATCCCGTTTCTTCCTGAGCCTGGAAGATGACCTGATGCGCATTTTCGGCGGTGAGCGCGTGCAGGGCCTGATGGATACCCTGGGCCTGGACGAGGACATGCCCATCGAGAACAAGCTGATCACCAACACGATCGAGAGCGCCCAGAAAAAACTGGAAGCTTCCAACTTTGCCATCCGTAAGCAGGTGCTGCAGTATGACGATGTCATGAACCAGCAGCGCGAAATCATCTACAAGCAGCGTCAGATGGTGCTGGACGGCGAGGATATCTCCGACAAGCTGCACGAGATGATGAAGCAGTCCATCGACGAGACCTGCGAGTCCTTCCTGAGCGGCGAAACCGCCGACGATTGGGATTTTGCCGCCCTGCGCCGCCACTACCTGAACTGGCTGTGCCTGCCCACTGATTTCAACTACACTGCCGAGCAGCTGAATGATCTGAAGCGCGAGGATGTTGCCAAGGTGCTGTATGAGCGCGGCATGAGCATTCTGGAAAGCAAAGAGCAGAAGTACGGTGCCCCCATGATGCGCGAACTGGAGCGTATCTGCCTGCTGCGCAATGTTGACTCTAAGTGGATGGAGCACATTGACAACATGGACCAGCTGAAGCAGGGCATGAGCCTGCGCGGTTACGGCCAACGCGACCCCATTGTGGAATACCGCATTGAAGGCTTTGCCATGTTTGACGAGATGATCGCCACCATCCGCGAGGATGCCGTACACATGCTGCTGACCATTGAAGTGCGCCAGCAGAACCAGGAGCCGAAACGCGAACAGGTTGCCAAGCCCACCGGCGAAGGCGCACCGGCTCAGGCTGGTGCCAAGGGTGCCACCCCTGTGCGCGTGACCAAGATTGGCCGCAACGATCCCTGCCCCTGCGGCAGCGGCCTGAAATGGAAAAAATGCACCTGCAAAGAGTATCACCCTGACCTGTAATTGAACCTTTTCCACCGTGCGGCGCGGGACTGACCCCTGCGCCGCACATTTTGATTTTATGATTGCTGCCTGCCCGGCTGCGGGCAGGCATAACGAGGTATTGTTATGAAAGCCAGAATCCAGCAGGAACCGCGCTGTGTGCTGCTGTGGCAGGTTGCCCCCGGCAGTGCCGAGCACGCCGCGGTGGAACACGCTGCACGCCTGAGCCGCCTGAAAGTCCGCCTTTTGACCGCCGCCGACCTGGGCACCACCGTGGAAGCCCTTTGCACCGGGCGGCACACTGGCGGTGAAGCCGCCCCCGCCCCGGATATACCGGAGCGCCCGGCCATGATTGTGAGCGGGCTGCGGCATGACAACGGCGATCTGGGCCAGTTTGTGGATGAAGTGCGCCGCGGCGGGGCGGTGATCCCGCTGCGCGCCATGGTAACCCCCACCAGCCGCGGCTGGACCCTTGCTGCCCTGCTGGCCGAACTGAACCGTGAGCATGAACACGTGGGAGGCCAGGCATGAAGCGCCGCCTGACCTGTGCGGTGCTGGCGCTCTGCCTGCTGCTGAGCGGCTGTGCGGCAACTGGAACCACCAGCCCCCAGCGCTACAGCGTAACTTGGTGGGATGTGTTTGACACCGTTACTGTCATCAGCGGCTATGCCGACAGTGAAGCCGACTGGAACACCCAGATGACCGCCCTGCATGCAGACCTGCTGCGGTATAACCAGCTGTATGATATTTACAACCACTATGACGGCATGACCAACCTGGCGGATGTAAACGCCGGAGCCGCCGCTGCCCCCGTTGCCGTTGGGGATGAGATTATGAACCTGCTGACCTTCGCGCAGGAGATGTACCAGGCAACGGACGGTGCCTGCAATGCCGCTGCCGGGGCGGTGCTGCGCTACTGGCACGATGCCCGCACCGCCGCGGGCGATGGAGCCGAGGTAAGCGCCGATATCCTGCCCAAAACCGCCGACCTGCAGGCTGCGGCTGCCCACTGCAATATGGATGATTTGATTTTGAACCAGAATACCGGGACGGTGTATTTTGCAGACCCGGAATTGCAGCTGGACGTTGGCAGCATTGGCAAAGGCTATGCGGTGGAGCAATGCGCCCAGGCAGCCGAAGCCCGCGGCCTGACCAGCGCCCTGTTGAACGTGGGTGGCAATGTGCGCGCCATTGGCACCAAGCCCAACAGCGGGCCCTGGGTTGCCGGGGTCGATAACCCCTGGCCGGATCAGGACGGACAATACGCCACCGCACGCTATGTGGATACCGTGGAGCTGCAGCCGGGGCAAAGCCTTGTGATCAGCGGGGACTACCAGCGTTACTTTACCGTGGACGGTGTACGCTACCACCACCTGATCGACCTGACCACCCTGCAGCCTGCCCGCTACATGAACAGCGTTGCCATTGTAAGCAGTGACAGCGGCCTGGGGGATGCGCTTTCCACCGGTGTGTTCTGCATGCCGGTAGAAAAAGGGCAGGCTTTGATCGAGCAGCTGAACGATGTGGAAGCCCTGTGGATGCTGAGCGATGAAACCATGCTGCAAAGTAGCGGGTGGGGAAAGTGAACGGCATTATTCCCCTGTAGAAACCTTGGTTTTTTATACAAACAGGCAAGCGTTTCGTCCCCCGTGCCCTGACCTCATTGTTCCGTGGAGAACTTTCGTTTAATTTTAAAAGAACAAACAGAAAAATCCGTATCCTCCTGCCCTGCTTGGCATTCGGGATACGGATTTTTGTTATATTGCTGATTTCATGCACTGGGCATGTTATTTCTGTGCAAAAAAGTCTTTGACCACCTGCACCACGGCTGCGCGATCAGCTTCGGTCAGACCATAGTACAGCGGCAGGCGGGTCAGGCGGTTGCTTTCCTTTGTGGTGTATTCATCCACACCGGCAAAGCGGCCGTATTGGATGCCCGCCGGGGCGCTGTGCAGCGGCACATAATGGAAAGACGATGCCACACCGTGGGCTTTCAAATAAGCAATGAACGCGGTGCGCTGTTCCAAATCCCGCAGCTTGACATAGAACAAATGCCCGTTATGCACACAGCCTTCCGGCACGGTGGGCAGCTCCAATAGGCCTGCTTCAGCCAGCGGTGCCAGCTCCTGTGCGTAATAATCCCAGCTGTGGGTACGGTCTGTATTGATGGTATCGGCCTGTTCCAGCTGTGCCCACAGGTAAGCGGCATTCAGATCACTGGGCAGGTAGCTGGAGCCATAAGAAACCCAGGTATATTTATCTACCTGGCCGCGCAGAAAACTGGCGCGGTTGGTACCCTTTTCCCGCAGGATTTCGGCCTTGGTCACGGTTTCGGGGTCATTGATGACCAGCGCGCCCCCCTCCCCCATTGAGAAGTTCTTCGTCTCATGGAAAGAGTAGCAGCCAAAATCACCAATGGTGCCCAGTGCCCTGCCCTTATAGCTGGCCATCACTCCCTGGGCGGCATCTTCCACCACCTTCAGGTTATGGCGGCGCGCAATCTGCATGATGGTATCCATATCGCAGGCCACACCGGCATAGTGCATCACGCAGATGACTTTGGTTTTTTCGGTAATGGCGGGTTCAATTTTTGCTTCGTCAATGTTCATGGTGTCCGGGCGGATATCCACAAACACCAGCTTGGCCCCAGCTAAAACAAAGGCCGTTGCCGTGGAAGAAAATGTGTAGCTGGGCAGGATCACCTCATCACCGGGCTTGATGCCGCACAGCAGGGCAGCCATTTCCAGCGCGGTGGTGCCGCTGGTAGTCAGCAGCACCTTGCCCGCATGGAACCGCTGTTCCATCCATTCATCACAGCGGCGGGTAAAAGGGCCATCGCCGCAGATCTTATTGTTGGCCATGGCCTGGCGCATATAGTCCAGCTCTGTACCAACCTGCGGGGGAATATTAAAAGGAATCATTGTTTTACTGTCAACTCGCAATCTATTATAACCACTCGGTCTTACTGGGCGCGGGTAGTATCACTTTCCGGCGTTTCGGATTCAAAATTCAACCGCTTTTCTTCCACCACCAGGGGGCGGTCCATAATACGGGCGTTCATTGCCATGATGTACTCGCCCAAAAATCCCAGAAAGGTCAGCTGCACACCACCCACAAAGAACACAGCAATAATCATCGGGGCATAACCCGCAGCAAAGGTATTCCAGTGGATCAGCTTTGCCACCAGGAACACAAGCCCCAGGATAAAGCTGACCGCCGCGCAGAAAAAGCCGAAGAACTCCGCCATCCGCATCCCAATCTTGGTGTAGCTGGTAAAGCTGAGCATGGCGGCATCAAACAGGCTGTACCAGTTGTTGTGGGTCTTGCCTGCCCGGCGCTTGGGCTGGGTGTATTCAATCTCCTTGCGCTCGGGGCCAAGCTCCGCCACAATCCCGCGCAAAAACGGGGTGGGGTCGTGCAAATCACGCAGGGTCTGGATAAAGCTTTTATCGTACAGGCCAAACCCGGTAAACTGCTCGATCATTTCCACATTGCTCATCTTTTTGATGGTTTTGTAGTAACAGTCCCGCAAAAAGTACATGACAGGGTTTTCCTGGCTGGTGGTCTTTTTGCCGATTACAATTTTGTAGCCTTTTTCCCATTCAGCCACAAACTTTGGAATCATCTCCACCGGGTCCTGGAAGTCCGCGCAGATGGTAATGGTGCAGTCCTCTGTGGTATGGATCATACCGTAATAGGGGCTGTTGAACTGACCAAAGTTCTTGCTGTTAAAAATGGCTTTGACCTTGGGATCCTGCGCGCAGATGTCCGTAATGATCCGGCGGGTACGATCCTGGCTTTTATTATCAATAAAAAGGATCTCATAGTCATAATCCGGGCAGTCCTTCCGAATCTCATCCCGCACCGCCTCATAGATGGGGCGGGCGTTCTCCTCCTCGTTATAGGTAGGGATCATAACAGAGATGACTTTTTTCTTCTCGCTCATGCAGGTTTCATTCCTTTAAGTTTAGTCTTTGGCCCACTGCCGCAATAGCCGGGCAGACCCTTATCACTATACACTATTTTGCAAAATAGGTAAAGAACAATTTATTTTCGCAGTTTTGCGTTTCAAAGTTCAGGCTTACAGGGCGGTCCGCCAGGGTGTAGGGCTCCTCGTTTTCCAGGCAGAAAGTCCCCTCTTTGGCAATGTGGCAGATGCCGCGGTAAATTTCCATGGCCGGAGTGCAGGCACCGATCAGCAGCGTTGCCGCCAGCAGAATGGTCACGGCATGCTGTGCAAGCGTACCGTCCCGCCATTGGGTGCCCACCAAGGCGATAAAGTACCGGGCACAGAGGGTCATCAGGATAAAGATAGCCGGGATGGACACCCGCATGCAGAAATCGCACCCCTGTCCCACCTTAAAGAACGGAATGATGAAGAGCGACACGGCGCAGGTATAAAACAGCCAGCTGCGGCGGTTCTGCCGCCAGAGCAGCAGCAGATAGATGCCGGCATCCAGCAGGTAAAATACCAGCATGCCTTTTTGCAGGCTGGTCAGAACGTTTTGGCCAAAAGTCTGCTGCGCTGCCTGGTTCCCGGCGACAGTTTCGCCCAGAACGCTGTAGCCAAAGGCGTTATTGGCCAAAAAATAACTGGCCGTAATGCTGAGCACCACAACCAGCACCAGCACATTGGCCGGGGAGAACACCGATTGCAGCACGCCTTTTTGACGCTGTGCCAGCAGAACAATGCCGCGCACCACCATAAAAATAACCAGCCCCACAAATGGGAAGGGGCCGCACATCAGGCAGGCCGTGCCCAGCAGCAGGTAGTTGCGGCAGTCTTTCTCCTGCAAAAAGCAGACGGTTGCCAGCCATGCCCCCACTGTCTGGTTGAACACCCAGAACAGGCAGGTCGTCAGGGAGCTGAACTGGAAATCATTCGTCCACCATTCCAGGTGCATAGCGTCATAGGCCAGCAGGTCCGGCAGTCGGCTGCTGTACAGCGCGCCCAGAATATCCATGCCGCTGAAGAAAATCAAAAACAGCAGGCCGATCCCCTGCTTTTTGCCGGTATCGGCACGCAGGTAGACCAACAAATTCAGCGCCGCCAGATAGGTGCCCAGCGCCGTCCACCCCCAAAGGGCCATACGGGCGAACATCCAGGCGGCATCCAGCCCAAACAGGGCGTATACCGGTTTGGTCAGCGCCGCCGGGACCAGCCAGTGCCCGATATAATACACCAGCGCCGTATCCTTTTGCGGGTAATACACCGGCCAGCTGTTTGTGATCAGATCCCGGTAAATGGCGTTGCGGTAACCCCAGTCCGAGTTCTGGTAAAAAAAGCCCGTCTGACCGCCCAGGTAGCCCCACAACAGCATCAGGGCAAACAGCAGCACCAGCTTTGGCACCGAAAGCGTAATGCCCTGCTCTTCTTGCCCCACTTGCTTAACCTGCGGCGTTTTGCACACAGCATACCACCAGGCAAAGGCCAGCACGGCCAGGCCCGCAACGGCAAACGGTGCGCGGAGATACCCCGCAAAAAACACCGCCAGCGGCGCGGTGAGATAGGATAAGGCAAACGGCTTTAACTTTTGGTAGGTCAACTGCATAAATACTGTCTGGCTCCTGTTCGTCCATGCGGGTCCTGCCCGCACGGACGGGGTTATTCCTTATTGGCTTAATTGGTTTGCTTTTGCGTTTTTGCCCACGCAATGGTGGCGCGGATGCCATCGGCAAAGGCGGTGCGCGGCGCAAAGCCGGTATCCGCCGCAAGCTGGGTGATATCCGCCTGCAAAAACATGACCTGCTGCGGCCCGTAAGGGATTTTGCCCAGGCCAAGCGGCAGGGCCAGGTCGATGGCATCACGCAGGGTCTCAATATATTCCCGCAGGGGGCGGGCGGTGCCGCTGCCCACCGGGTACACGGCACCGCTGCGGCCATGGCAGGCCATGCGGTACAGTGCATCCGCAGCATCGGCGGAGTAAAGATAATCCCACTTCTGCTCCCCTGCCGTCAGGTCCGGGCACTGCCCGGCCAGCAGTTTTTGGATGGTGGCGGAGATCATCGTGTTGGGGCCGTCATGCGGGCCGTAAACCGAAAGGATACGCGCCCACACATGGTCCATGCCCAGGGCGGCGGCCTCGGTACGGCTCATCTGGCCTGCACACAGCTTGGCCATGCCGTACCCGTTTTCGGGGTTTGTGGGGGTATCGGCCCGCAGAACACCGTCCACACGGCCATACTCTGCCTGGCTGCCGGTACCAACAAACACACAGCAGCCCATTGCCGCCGCGGTGCGCACGGCATCAATGGTATAGCGGATATTCTCAATCTGAGCCGGCATATCATTGCGGCCCGCGCCAATGGTGTGCGCCCACGCCAGGTGGAAAAAGGCATCCGCCTGCACGGGCAGCCCGGCTGCGGCCATGCACTGCGGCAAATCCGCCAGGTTGGCGGCATCGCAGGCAACTACATACAGGTTTGCATCCTTGGGCAGCGCTACGGCCCGCGGGCTGCCGGGGCGGCAGACCGCCACCACGGTACACCCGGCCTGCAGCAGCCGGCTGCACAATGCTGTGCCCACGGCCCCGGTGGGGCCGGTTACGATTACGGTTTTAATGTTACGTTCTATCATCATTCACTGCTCCGGCACCAGGGGGATAAACATCTGCTTTTCCAGCTCTTCCCGCGGCAGGAACGGTGCCAGGTCCTCCAGCGGCGGGCTGACCAGTGTGCCGTCCGGCAGACGCTTGGTGGCGCTCTTCGGCTCCCAGACCTGCTGGGTATCGGTAAAGATCTCGCAGAAAGTCGGGCCTTCTGCGGCAAGGGCGGCATCCACCACCTGTTTCATCTCAGCGTTGGAATGTGCGCAGGAATACGGGTAGCCGAACGCTTCGGCAATTTTGCGGAACTCCGGGAAGGACAGATCCCCGCTCTCCGGCCCAATGCCGATCTTGCAATGGTCTTTGAACAGGTTGTTCTGGGTCAGGCGGATGGAGTGGTAGCCGTTATTGTTGATGAGGAAAATCTTGATCGGCAGCTTATTTGTCAGGATGGTCTGCAATTCCTGCAGGTTCATCATGATAGAGCCATCGCCTTCCAGGCAGATGGTGGTACGGCGGCCGCCTGCAATGCAAGTGCCAATGGCGGCGGGCAGGCCGTAACCCATGCTGGCAATGGCGCTGTTGTTGGCCATGCGGCTGCCTTTTTGGATGACATACGCCTGATTGCCCACCACGCAGCAGGCGCCGTTGGAAACTGCGGTCAGGCTGTTTTCCGGCAGGCGGGAACTGAGGTAGCGCACAAAGGCGTACACATTGGCGGTGGTGCCGTTTTCTTCCCACTGGCGCGGCAGCACGGCGGGGTAATCTTTTTTCCATCGCTGGCAGGTTGCCAGCCAGTCCGCTGCCTGGCTGACAGGGGTCAGCGGCGCTGCGGCGGCATCCAGCTTTTGCAGAAAATCCTTGGCATCCGCCCACACGGGGTGCTCCACATGCAGGGTGTGCTTTTTCATCTCGGCGCGGTCAATATCCACCATGATGACTTCCGCCGCGCGGGCCCAGGTTTTCCAGTTATAGCCCACCTGGCGGATGGAAATGCGGGTGCCCACAGCCAGAATCAGGTCTGCGTTCTGGATGGCCCAGTTGCCAGGGCGGTCGCCCATATTACCGGCACGACCGCAGTAAAGCGGGTTTTCGTCCTCGATCAGGTCCACGGCGTTCCAGTAGGTCACAATGGGGATGTTCAGCTTTTCCGCCACGGCGCGGAACGCTGCGTACCCGCCGGAAAGCCGGATGCCGTACCCGGCGTGGAACACCGGGCGCTTGGCGTGGCGGATCTTTTCCAGCACCATCTGCACGGTGGCATCGTCCACCGGGGGCGGCAGCCGGGCATCGTCCTGCGCCGGGTCATAGGCGGGCAGGTTTTCCGTTTCGATATAACCGCCCTGATAGTTGACGGGAATGTCGATCCACACCGGGCCGGGGCGGCCGGTGGTTGCCAGGTGCCATGCCTTTTCCAGCACATAGCGGATCTGGTTCGGGTCTTCCAGCATAACTGCATACTTGGTCATGTGGGCAACCGATTTGGTAATATCGTATTCCTGGTCGCCCACCGCGCGCAGGGGCAGGCCATCGGTAAACTGCGCGGCATAGCGGGCCGTGGTATCGTACCGAACCTGGCCGGAGATTACAAACATCGGGATAGAATCCAGCCAGCCGCCAACCACGCCGGTCAGGGCGTTGGTGCCGCCGGGGCCGGTGGTAACGCACAGGGCGGCAATTTTGTTATCAATGCGGGCGTATGCTTCCGCCGCAATGGCGCTTGCCTGCTCGTGATGATTATAGGTAACGTGCAGCGCCGGGTGATGCCCCAAAGCATCATTCAGGTGCATTGCACCGCCGCCTACCACGCTGAACACATCCGTAACGCCATGCGCCGCAAGAAAATCAGCCACATAATCGGCCAGACGCTGTTTCATTGAGGGTGTCCTCCTTTTATTTGTTTTTAATCGAATAATCCATTGTGGCCTTTTTGCTATGTGAACCCTTGAAACTATCTCCTTCTTATTTCAATTTCCTTTTAGATGTATTGAAAACCGCCTAACCACATGCCCACCATTAACAAGCTCTGTAAATCGTATTTGACCAATTTCATCTCAGATGCAGCATGAATTTCCATAGGTTTCTTTCCTATTCGGTGTAAACACGATTTGGTTTCTCTTCTGCCTTTATTTTATATACAGACACATCGCCGAACTCACCAATTAATTCATATTGCATTGGCAGGATTTCATCGAACATATTTTCAATTTTGCGCTGTTCAAGTGGTTTTCCATCGCGGAATTCCCTCTCGTGGACTTCTTTGCAATTCGGGATATCCTTCCAAACCACAATATCCGGCAGCTTTTCCTTCAACAATTCCTTTTCTTCTTGCACGTATTTGTCATCTACTACATCGTAAAACAAAACGGGGACAAAAGTGTTCATATTATAGTTATCCGTCAGGATATTGAAAATTTTTACGTAAGGGTATCCAAAGATGACAGCATCTTCCGTCGTGTTTTTTTCAATCAGTTCCGTAACGCCCTCAAACATTTCTTTATCTTCTTTGGAGAATTTGACCCCCTTCAGTGCAGGAATGTCCGTAGTGTACGTCTTGAGATTTCGGGGTTCTTCCTCAGTGCCCCACCATGAGTACGAACAGATTACTTTTTGCGCCATACAACTGATTGACATCAGCAAACAACCAACAACTACAATACCCCGGACAGCAAATTCATTCCAAACATCTGCACCACAGAAAGAAAGTGCTGCGGCCAAAATGACCGGAACTGCAATCATTGTACAGAAATACGGAATGCCACTTGTGCCGGATGACATAATGCCGGAATACATCGTACTAAGTGCCGCACAGTACAGCCAGAACAGGCTTTCCTCATGGTGCCTTTTTTCTCTTCTCCCTAGTTTTGCGCCCCAGTGGATTAATTGTATAATTGTCAGCAACAGAACCACATAGTAGAATTTATTTTGTACCGCCTGCCAAACATTCGTATCATGGTACAGATTCCGAAGGAAGTCATTACTGTCAGGGTTTGCTCCGCCACAGAAAATAAAGGTTGTTATCCATGTAAAAATCAGCAGCAAACCGCCACCTGCTTGGAACAGGACATGTCTACTAGGTACATTCTCTTTTAGACGGAAATATAGCAACAGCCCTACCAGCGCCATATCAATCAGCAGGATCACTTGCATCTCGCGACTTTTTTCCAGCACCTCTAAAAACGAGGATATTTCGTTTCCATAATTGATATAGAGCAAAAAGAACAACAGTGGGAGCAGCACGGATTGGGCCCGGATTGCGTTCCCTCTAAAAGCCGCTTCATCCGTGTTTACCGCAAGAAGCATCGCTATTATAACAATCAACCAATTTCGGACGTTTGTAACCGCCGTAAAAAGGCCGCCAAATAAAATAGTAAAAATGGAACCCTTGCCGCCTGTGTGCATGAATACCTGCTCCACAAATGGAAAGAATGCTCCATTAGCCAGCAGATAAACCGTTGCGATGGCCAGTGGAACTATGGCACCAGCAACTACAAAAAGGCAATACCAGCCAAAGCGTGCATCTTTTTTCCTGCTGCAATAAAATGCAAGGGCCACAAAATACACAATACCTGACGCCAAGAAGATTGTTTGCTTATTCAGAAAAATCAGTCCCAGCACAAAGCCTGCCCCAAAGAGTTTGGTGTAGCGTTGCTTGTTTGTGTTTGCCTCATGAAAGGCGCTCACACAATATGAGAGGATAACCGAAAGTAGGATAACCGTTTGGTTGTAATCTCCCAACAGATCATAGACAGATGCCGCACAGAGCATGATCGAAAACAGGCATGCCACAAACGCGCTGACCATGTTGATGTAGCGCGAAATCAGGCGGAACAGCAATGTAAAAATAGCTGCGCGTTGCAACACCCACCAAAATCGATATACTAAAAGGCTTCCAAAAGAAAGCTTCCAAAAAACAGCATCGACCAGTAGGTTCAGCGGGGGCAAATAGTAATAGAAATCCCGATATGGCACTTTTCCATGCCATATAAGCTCTACATAGTTGACGTTCCAGCCTTCGCTAATGGGAAATGTATTATCGGCGTAAATTGCTGAATAACATACCACTGCCAAGAAAATTCCAATCGACAGCATATTTTTTATGGTACTTGTTTTATGTGCCGGTATTTTCTGCGCTTTTGGCGGCACAGCTGCTTGCATTGGTCCTCACATTCCTTCCTTTTTGCCATTGTGTTTTCTGTGCATAGCAAACTTTCCACATGGACATCTATATACTTTAAAGCCAATTTGGCTTTTTCGTTTATCTTTCCTTAAATGTCCACAACTTGTTGATGATAAAATTGAGCGGAATCGTGACCAGCAAATTTACAATCGGCGCAATCGTTTTGCTTACGCTGAAGAACGTAACCTCTATCCAAAGCAAAACATTAGAAAGGATCGACGTGCCGCCGTAGCTGACATATGTTTTTCCAAGACGTTTCAGTTTACTGCACCAATCGTTTGCATTCCCGGTAAACACAAACTTATCGTTCCAAAAAAAGGCATTGGCAATGCTCAGAATTGTTCCCAGAACGCTGCCTACCATATACAGGTCTGGGCTGATCCACAAAAAGATATAATACACCGCCATCGATACCGCCGTGTTGCTTACGCCAACAAGGCCAAACTTGATAAACTGTGCAAGCAGCGCAACAAATTCCTTTTTGCTTTTTGCTCCCAACAGTGCCAACAATTTCTGCATGGATCCCGTTCCTTTATTATTCTTTATAAGCAATCAAAAAAGCAAAGCCTGTATTGATAATTTACCGCAGTGCAGCAGCCATTTTTTTCTTATCAGCACGGCTTTGCTTTTTCTTATTGATTCATCTTATCAGCGCTTTTTACTGGTTCACCGCTTCAATAATGATCTTCGCCATATAGTCGATCATCTCATCGGTCATGCCGGGGTACACGCCGACCCAGAAGGTGTTGTTCATGATAAAGTCAGTGTTGGTCAGCTTCCCTGCCACACGGTAGGCGTCGGTGCCGCGGATCTGGTCAAAGCAGGGGTGCTTGATCAGGTTGCCGCTGAACAACAGGCGGGTCTGGACGTTGTGGTCCTCAATATAGCGGGTCACGGCGTTGCGGTCCAAGCCGGATTCCGGCTTGACCGAAATCAGGAAGCCGAACCAGGACGGGCGGCTGTTGGCGGCCGGTTCCGGCAGGATCAGCTTATCGGCGGCCGGTTCCAGGGCTGCGCGCAGGCGGTCCCAATTATGGCGGCGGCGCTCGATAAAGCTGGGAAACTTTTTCAGCTGCTCGCAGCCGATGGCGGCCTGCATATCGGTCACTTTCAGGTTATAGCCAAAGTGGCTGTAAACGTACTTGTGGTCATAGCCTGCGGGCAGTTCGCCATACTGACCGTCAAAGCGGTGGCCGCAGAAGTTATCATGGCCGGACGGGCAGATGCAGTCGCGGCCCCAGTCGCGGTAGCTCTTGATCAGGCGGTTCAGCAGCGGGCTGTTTGTATACACGCAGCCGCCCTCGCCCATCGTCATGTGGTGCGGCGGGTAGAAGCTGGAGGTGCCGATATCGCCCCAGGTTCCGGTAAAGCGGATTTCGCCGTTGATGGTGTACTGGGTGCCCAGGGCATCGCAGTTATCCTCCACCAGCCAGAGGTTATGGGCATCGCAGAAGGCTTTGACGGCGGACAGGTCAAACGGGTTGCCCAGGGTATGGGCGATCATGACTGCCTTGGTCTTGGGGGAAAGAGCGGCTTCCAGCTTGGTCACATCAATGTTGTACTGCGGCACGGTTACATCCACAAACACCGGCACAGCGCCATACTGCAGCGCCGGGGTAACAGTGGTGGGGAACCCGCATGCCACAGTGATGACCTCATCGCCCTTTTTGATCTGGCGGTCGCCCAGTTCCGGGGCGGTGAGCGCCATAAAGGCAATCAAGTTGGCGGAGGAGCCGGAGTTGACCAGGTTGGCGAACTTTACGCCGATCCACTTGGCAAACTCTTTTTCAAATTCATCCGCAAAGCGGCCGGTGGTCAGCCAGAAATCCAGCGTTGCATCGGTCAGGGCGCACATTTCTTTTTCATCAAACACGCGGGATGCATAAGTAACGCGGTCGCCGGGCTTGAAATCCGCCTTTTTCTCCTTAAAGTCATGGTAATATTCTGCCACCAGCGCCTTGATCTGCTCGCGGGCTTCGGCCTCATTGCTCCAATTTGCCATCGTCTGCTCCCTTACTCACTCAAAAATTCCTTGATCTCTTTGTCCATCTCCGCCGGGATATCCCCGCCGGAAAGCCATACCTTGCTGAACGCAACGGTCTTTTGCATACATTCCGCCATATGCCAGCGCGGTTTCCAGCCGAAGGTGGATTTCAATTTGCTGCAATCCAGCTTCAAAAAGTTTGCTTCATGCGGGGCGTTTGCCTCAGCGCGGTTTTCCCATGCAGCACCATCGCCCCACGCCTGGCAGAACAGGTCTACCAGGGTGCCGGTCGTCACACAGTCGCAGTCATCTGGGCCGACATTATAATAGCCGGCGTACCGGTTATCCTCATACTGGCGCTGGGCGATCAGCAGGTACGCCGCCAGCGGTTCCAGCACATGCTGGTATGGGCGGGTGGAATACGGGTTGCGCACACCGATGCTCTCCCCTTTTGCCATCGCGCGCACGCAGTCCGGGATGATGCGGTCATTGGCAAAATCGCCGCCGCCAATCACATTACCCGCGCGGGCGGTGGAGATGGCCACGCTGCCATCCGCAAAAAAGCTGTTTTTATAGCTGTGGGTCACCAGCTCCGAGCAGCTTTTGCTGTTGGAGTAGGGGTCGAAGCCATCCAGCGGTTCGTTTTCGCGGTAGCCCCAGCACCATTCATTATTCTGGTACACCTTATCCGTTGTTACGTTCAGCACAGAGCGCGGCGGAGTTTGGGCGGTACGCACACATTCCAACAGGTTCACGGTGCCCATCACATTGGTTTCATAGGTATAGCGCGGGTCCTTGTAGCTGTCCCGCACAATGGGCTGAGCCGCCAGGTGCAGCACGATTTCCGGCCGAGCGGCATCAAAGGCCGCTTTCAGGCTGGCAAAATCGCGGATATCACCGATCACGCTGGTCATTTTGCCTTCCAGCCCTGCCAGAGAGAAGAGGTTGGGGGTTGTGGGCGGTTCCAGGCTGTAACCCGTTACCACCGCACCGATCCCTACCAGCATGCGGCAGAGCCAGCTGCCCTTAAAACCGGTATGCCCGGTTACAAACACGCGTTTGCCGCGGTAAAATTCCAAGTTCATTGTTGGTTCCACACTTCCCAGGGCGCACAGCCAGACGCCCACATTTTTTCCAGCATACTTTTTTCGCGCTCGGTATCCATGCACTGCCAGAATCCGCGGTGCACATAGCTCATCAGCTGGCCTTTGGCTGCCAGCTCGCGCAGCGGGGTCTGCTCAAAAATGGTATCATCACCGCTGATGGTATCAAACACTTCCGGTTCCAGCACCATATAGCCCGCGTTGATGATAGCCCCATCGTTGATGCTCTTTTCGCGGAAGGCCTGTACAGTGTTATCCTGGCCGATATCCAGCACGCCTTTCTGCTGTTCCTGCACAACGGCGGTCAGGGTGGCCAGCTTGCCATGCTGCTTATGGAACTTGACCAGTTCGGCAATGTTCACATCACAAACGCCATCACCATAGGTCATCATAAAGGTTTCGTTGCCGATATATTTCTGCACCCGCTTGATGCGGCCGCCCGTCATCGTGTTCAGGCCGGTATCCACCACCGCCACGCGCCACGGCTCGGCGTGCTGGTCATGCACGATCATCTTGTTGCCCTGGGTGAAGTCAAAGGTCACATCACTGGTATGCAGGAAATAATCCGCAAACCACTCCTTGATCATATGCTGTTTGTACCCGGCGCAGATCACAAAATCATTGAAGCCATAGTAAGAATACTCTTTCATGATATGCCACAAAATGGGCATACCGCCGATTTCGATCATCGGTTTCGGCTTGAACTTACTTTCTTCCGAAATGCGCGTGCCATAGCCACCGGCAAGAATTACAACTTTCATATTTTTCACTCCCGTAAGCCTGCAGCGGAACCCTGCTTGCAGTCCCGCAAAAACTGTCCGTCCCACCAGCATTTCAACCGCCGGACAGTTTGGTACACACCCAGCCTATTTCTTATTACTATGATAGTATATCATTTTCACGTATTCAGTGCAACCGTTCCAGGAAATTTATCGCACTTAGTAGGCCTGCTTTTTATTCCGCGTTTTGCTCTTTGTTATCACATTTTAATGCCGCTTCTGTTGCCGCTGTGCAAACAATATTCTTTACGTTTTTTCGTGCGTATTTTGTCCCTGCCAGGCGGCCCACTTTACATTAGTAGGCAAAACAGGTATAATAGTTTAGTTAATCTGTGATATTGCGCCATTTTGCCATATTGCGGGTGCAGGCGGTCTTATTTTATCCTTGCTGCCTGTGGATTTTTTGCGGCACGCCGTGCGTTGTGCGGTACCGCTCCTATTAGGTCTGGAGGTTGCGCTCATGGGGCTGCAAAGCCTGCAATACTGTGCATTTTTGGTGGTTGTGGCTGCCGTTTACCTGCATTTGCCGGTGCGCATGCAGCCGGTGTTTCTGCTGGGAGCTTCGTGGGTGTTTTATGCGCTGGCCATGCCGGCCATGCTGCCGGTCACCATTGCACTGGCGGTGTTCACCTACCTGTGCGGCCGCGGCCTTGCCTGGCGGGGCGGCGCACACAAAACCGCCTTTTTGCGCCTTGGCGTGATCGGTATGCTGGGCATTCTGGCCTTTTTTAAGTATAATGGCCTGTTGGGCGAGGTGCTGCACGGCTGGCGCGCGGTGGCCATGCCGCTGGGCATCAGCTTTACCAGTTTTGCCGCAATCGCCTACCTGATCGATGCCACCCGCGGCGACTGCGAGGTGGAAACCAGCTTTATCCGGCTGGCGCTGTTCCTCAACTTTTTTGCCACCGTCACCCAGGGGCCCATCTGCCGCGCCGGTGCGCTGCTGCCGCAGTTGAGCGCCGAGCACCGCTTTGATGCCGCCCGCACGGTGCGCGCTTTGCGGCTATATGCGCTGGGGCTGTTCAAATACATTGCCGTGGCGGATGTGCTGAACATGGTGGTGGATACGGTTTTCCCCCACTATGCGGATTACAGCGCCCCCATGCTGATTTTGACCGCGGTGATGTACACTTTTTATCTGTATTTCAGCTTTTCCGGCTATTCCGAGATTTCCCGTGCCACCGGCCTTGTGCTGGGGCTGGACCTGCCGGAAAACTTTAAGACCCCGTTTTACGCCACCAACTTTTCCGGCTTCTGGAGCCGCTGGCACATCTCGTTTTCTTCCTGGCTGCAGGATTATCTCTTTATGCCGCTGGCCTGGGCAGATCTTGGCCGCTTTGGCCGCCTGCCCACCGAGCTGTGCGTGTTCTGCGTGTTCTTTGCTTCCGGCTTCTGGCACGGCAGCACCGCGCCATTCATCATCTGGGGTCTGCTGCAGGCGGTTTACCGCGTGGGCGAAGAGCTGCTGCACCGCCGCTTTGGCAAACCCAAAAAGCGCGGCACCCCGGCCCGTGTGCTGTGGGGCAAGCGGGTTGTGGTGTTTGTTTTGTGGACCATCAGCATGGTGTTCTTCCGCGTGGGGTCCGGCAACCTTTCCGGCATGGCCGAAAACCTGGGCGTTGGCGATGCTTTCGTCTACCTGGGCCGCTGCCTGATGAACAGCTGGTCCCCCGCCCGCTTTGCCGGGGAGCTGTACAGCACAGCGTATACCGGCTTTTACGCCAATACCATTATGGTAGCGGCTTATTGGGCGTTCGCTGCGCTGGCGCTGGCGCTTGGCATCTGGCTGGATCACCGGCGCAATTTTGCCTGCAAAAACAAACCGGCTGAGGTTGCCCTGGCAAGCGCCAAGCACCGCAATGGGCTGTATGTTGTTTTGATCGTTTTTATCCTGGTGGGGTACATCATGCAGAGCGGCGGCTTTAACGCCAACGCGTTCGGCCCCTATGCAGGGTTTTAATCTTATGGAAAAAAGGAGATTTCCGGCGTGAAGCATATCATCAAAAAATTGGCGCTGCTGTTCGTGCCGGTCTATCTGTGGTTTGCCTTTTTTGTGGCGTTTGAGCCAAACAATTATTTTGGCATCAAAAAAACAGCCTCTTCCAGCCAGCCGGTGGCCCGTGTGCGCGCCTATGAGCAGAGCCCCGGCACCAACCTGATCATCGGGGACAGCCGCCTGGCCCACTTTGATATGGACCTTGTGGATTCCCTGACCGGGCAAAGCTGGCAGAACCTGGCCTTTGGCGGTGCTTCCCTGAAGGAATGTGTGGACCTTGCCAACTATGTGCTGGATTCCGGCAACCAGGTGGACCGCATTCTGTTTGAGCTTTCGTTCTACACCTTAAACAGCAGCTATAACACCGACCGTTTTTCGGCGCTGGAAGCTACCCTGCGCAACCCGCTGGCTTACTGTCTGAACCTGGAATACAACGTGAACGCCCTGACCGTGTTTATGGACACCGTAAAGGGCACGCCAGACACCATTGAATCCGGCGACTGGACCGCGGCGGATTACCTGGATGATGCCGGGAACACGATTCCGCTGCACAAAAAGCTGTATGAGTACCCGGCGCTGATCACCACCCGCTGCCAGAACTGGACACTGAACGAAACCGAGCTGGCGGAGTTTTTGGCTATGGCCCAGCGCTGCGCAGACCGCGGCGTGGAGCTGACCATTGTGCTGCCCCCCATGGCCGCCAATGTGCGCACCGAGGTATGCGATGCCTTTGGCATTACCGCCGTGATGCAGGACGAAGTTCTGCCGCTGTTGGAAAAGCAGAATTTTGCCGTGCTGAATTACGAATGGGGCACCAGCTGCATTACCGATGATGACACCCAGTTTTTTGACGGGTTCCACCTGGACGAAAAATACGGCCTGCCGGACTGGACAGCCGAACTGTTTGATGATATGCAGCACTGATGCTGCCCCACCCCAAAAAGGAGGTCCCCTGTGGCACTGAACTTTTTGATTTTGTACGAACACACCGTTCGGGAATATGAGAGCGATCTTTTGCTCAAATTGGAGCTGGAGCGCCGCGGCTACACCGTGCGCATCCGCCAGCTGCTGGATGCCAAAGATCTGCGCCTGTTTGGCAAAGACAAGCCGGAAGTTCTGGTTGCCAGCTGCATGTATGACAACGAAGCCATCAACAGCCATGTGTACAACAACATTGGCAAATGCAACAAGATCGTCAACCTGCACTGGGAGCAGATGCTCTCCGACACGCAGGAGGAGGGCGATTGGTTCAACATGAACGGCAACGCCAAGCGCTGCGTGCAGACTTGCTGGGGCCAGCGCACTGCCCAGCGGTTACAGGCCCATGGCATGGATGCCAAGAACACCCCCGTGACCGGCGCTGTGATGATGGACTTTCTGCGGCCGGAGTTCAAGGGCTACTTTAAGGATAAGGAAACCCTGTGCAAGGAATTCGGCCTTGACCCCGCCAAACAGCTGCACCTTTACATTTCCAGCTTTGGCTATGCCAGCATGACCGACCAGGAAGTGGCCGAGCTTTCCAAAATGGCGGGAACGGATTTTTCCGGCTTTGCCCGCACCAACCGCGTTTCGATGGAAAAAACGCTGGCCTGGTTTGACCGCTACCTGGGTGACCACCCGGAGGTGGAACTGGTATACCGCCGCCACCCCAGCGAATGGAAATGCAAAGCCCTGGACGAACTGGCCGCCAAACGCCCCAACTTCCATGTGATTTTTGCGGATTCCGTCAAGCAGTGGATTGTGGCGGCGGATTCCATCTCCATCTGGATGAGCACCGCTGTGGCCGAAGTATACATGGCGGGCAAAAGCTGCCATATCCTGCGCCCGGTTCCCATCGAGCACGAGTATGACCCCGTCATCTACAAGGATGCTCACTATGTGACTAGCTACCCGGAGTTTGCCGCTGCCATGGCGCAGCCGAACCCACCGTTCCCCATTGCACGGGATGTGATTGAGGGCTATTTTGACCCCTCCCCTGCCCCGGCCTACAAGCGGATGGCCGACCTGCTGGAGGAAGTGTACAAAAATCCCCCGCGGGATGAACCGATGGGGCCCGGCTTTACGCCGCACTTCAACCTGCTCAAGTTCTGCGCACTGGCGGGGGTACACATGCTGTACCGCCACAAGTGGGAACCCAAACGGGTGTTTGCCTTCTGCCCGCCGCTGGCCAACTTTGCCCAGCGCATTTACGGTTATGTGGACAAAGCCTATATCCCGCCGGAGGAGATCCAGCGCATGGAAGCGCGCATCCGGCCATATGTAAAATAAAGTTGTTTTTCCGGCGCGCTGCGGTGCGCCCGCTGCAAATGGGAGCCTGCCATGTCTGAACCGAAAAAAACTGAAAGCTTTGCCGGAAATGTGATGAAATACTCCATTGCCACCTACCTTGGCTTTGGCATTTCCGGCGCAGCGCTTATCATCAAGGGCGTCCTGCCCGCCGAAAGCTACGCCGTTCCTGCTTCCTTCATGGCATACACCATGTCGCTGATGAACGTGGGCATGCTTGGGCTGGACCAAAGCCTGCTGCGCTTTTACCACGAACCGCCTGCCGGTTCCACCGGGCGCAGCATGTTTGCCGCGTGTACCCGGCTTTCGGTGCTGGTCATACTGCTGGTGGGCGGCATCGGCAGCATCTTTTTCGCCAAGCCGCTGGCGGCGGCCTTTGGCCTTGGGGCCAACGGTGCCGGGCTGGTGCCGTTTTTGTTCCTGAACGCTGCTCTGTACATGCTGGTGCGTTACCTCAACGTGCTGCTCCGGCTGGAAAACAATGTGCGCGCCTACACCACCGAAACACTGTGGATGCAGGCCTGCCTGAACCTGATCTACCTGCTGCCCGGCTTTGTTACCCAGGACGCCCGCGCTTTTGTGCTGGGTGCGGTGTGCAGCTTTGCGGGGGTCGCAGTGTTCTATTGGCGGCGGGCTTCTAAAGGTCAAACGAAAGAGGCCCCTGTGCGCGGCCTGCGCCCCTATGCCCACATTTACCGGGCGGCACTGCCTTACGGCATTGTGTTGGCACCTGCGGCCATCCTGATCCCGCTGTACCGCGCCATCTGCCTTTCTTTTTTAGGCAATTACGCCCCCGCGGCGGAGCAGGGTTCGTTTGATTTCGCCTACACCCTGGCCCAGCTTGTCACCACCATTCAGGCTGGTTTTTCCACCTACTGGGGCCCCTATGTCTATGCGCATTACCGCACCGAGCAGGAGCGCATTGGCCGCATCCATGATCTGCTGAACCTGCTGATCTTCGGCTTTTTCTGCCTGCTGGTCATGTTTGAGGATATCATCTTCATCATCTTCCCGGCCAAATCGGCCTGCCTGCCCTACTTTCCGCTGATGATGCTGGCCGTGGTGTTCTCCATCCTGTGCGAAGGCACGGTGTACGGCAACACCATTGCCCGCAAGCCGTTCCATGATACGATTGGAACCGCCGTGGGCGTTGCGGCCAACATTGCCGTGTGCGCCGTGCTGGTGCCGCGTTTTGGCGTAATGGGTGCCGCGGTCGGCCTGGTAGCGGCCAATGCAACGATGTTTTTGTACCGCACTGTGACCGGGCAGTATTACTACCGCACCATCCCCAGCTTCAGCCGGACGATCTGCGGCTTTTTGCTGGCGGTGGGTGTGGCCATGATCGGCGTGGTGTTCGCCCACAATTTTATCATCAAGTTTGTTTTAACTGCAGCAATCCTGTTTATTTACTGTAACATTTACCGTGCCCAGCTGTACAAGCTGTGGCAGATCTTTATGGGCTTTGTGCGGCGGTATCTGCTGCACAGCCAAGCATAACTACTGCAAAGGAAAGGTTGTATATCAAGATGAAGCATTGCGGCACACAAGAGTTGACCACCGAGCGGCTGGTCCTGCGTCGTATGACAACCGACGACTGCGAAATGATGTTTGGCAACTGGGCCAATGACCCGGAAGTGACCCGCTACCTGCGCTGGGAGCCCCACCGTGACTGGGTGGTAACGATGGCATATCTGAACGAGATCGTCAAACAATATGACCGCCCGGATTTTTATGATTGGGGCATCTGCGATAAAGTGACCGGTGTGCTGATGGGCAGCATCAGCATTGCCCCCGCCGAATCCTGTGAGCGTGAAAAGCCCTATGCCTGGAAAAACGTGAAAACCGAGCTGCTGGGCGGCATGTATGAGATCGGTTACACCTTGGGCAAAAAGTGGTGGAACCAGGGCTATGCCACCGAAGCCGCCGCTGCCGTGCGCGATTACTGGTTTGGCATGGTAGGTGCGCCCTGGCTGGCCGGGTTCCACGCCAGCCAGAATGTGGCAAGCAGCCGCGTGTTGGCCAAGACCGGCTTCCATTATGACCACGATACCGTTCTGCACCGCTTTGACGGCACTGAGGTGCCCTGCCTGGCCTGGTACCTGCTGAACCCCGGCAGCCAGAAATCCGATGAACCGGCAGCCGCTGCCCCCGCTGTACAGGCAGAACCAACGGAACCAGCGGAGAATGCCGAGACAACCGTCTGACATTCACTCCCCTGCCCCATACTTTTGCTGACCTGGCCGAATACGGCCAGAAAGGACCCCTATGGACGAAATGAAGGACCCCATCACCCTGGACTTTACCGCTACCCAGGCCCCGGCAGAGGACGCCCCTGTTGGGCAGAAGGCTCTGGACAGCGAGCGCCCGCCGGTGCGCGTTGTGCTGCTGGCGCTGGACCAGGGCAAGTTTGACGCCCAGCGCAGCCTGGATGAGCTTGCCGCCCTGGCGGAAGCCAACGGCATGCAGGCCGTTGCTACCGTGTGCCAGAAGCGCAGCACCCCCGAAGCCGCCACCCTTCTGGGGGAGGGCAAAGTGGAGGAAGCGCGCCTGGTATGCCTGAATACCGATGCCGAGGCCGCCATCTTTGACGGCGAGCTGACCGGCAGCCAGATCCGCAACCTGAGCGCGGCTTTGCAGGTGGAAGTGCTGGACCGCACGATGCTGATTTTGGAAATCTTCCGTGCGCGCGCCACCACCAACGAGGGCAAGCTGCAAACTGAGCTGGCCACTCTGAAATACCGCATGCCGCGCCTGCAGGGCCTTGGCGAGGCGCTGAGCCGCCAGGGCGGCGGTGGCGGCGGCGGTGGCGGTGCCCGCCGCGGTGCCGGTGAAACCAAGCTGGAGCTGGACCGCCGCTACCTGCGCAACCGCATTGAAAAGCTGGAAAGCCGCCTGAAAGAGCTGGAAAAGCGCCGTGGTGAAACCCGCCGCGCCCGCCAGAAAAACGGTGTTCCGGTCATCTCATTGGTGGGCTACACCAACGTGGGCAAAAGCAGCCTGACCAACGCTTTGTGCGGCGCAGAAATTTTTGAAGCCGACATGCTGTTTGCCACGCTGGATCCCACCGCCCGCAAATGCACGCTGCCCAGCGGGTTACAAGTGATCCTGGTGGATACAGTCGGCTTTGTCAGCCGCCTGCCGCATGATTTGGTGGATGCTTTTAAGAGCACACTGGAAGAAGCTGCCTGCTCTGACATCATCTTGAAAATTGCCGACGCCAGCGACAGCGAAGCCGCCGAGCAGCTGAGCGTGACCGATGAAGTGTTGAACGACCTGGGCTGCGGGGATATCCCGCAGGTGACAGTCTACAACAAGTGCGACCGCACCGGTGTTGCCCCCTATGACCCGGATGTGCTGCTGGTAAGCGCCAAAACCGGCTACGGGCTGGACAGCCTGCTGGCCAAGATTGACGAGATTCTGGCACACCGTGTGCGCACCATTGAGGTACTGTTGCCCTATGACAAGCTGGCCCTGGCCGATGTGTTCCGCACCCGCGGCAGCGTTCTGGCTGAAGAATACCGCGAAAACGGCGTGTATTACAAGGCAACCGTAAAGGTGGATGACCTGCACCGGTTTGAAGCGTACCTGCTGTAAGCGCAACCGTTCGCTTTGTGCAAGATAACAAAGGCAATACCGCATAATTCTAAGTGCCGATACGGCGAGCGAGGTGCGGCAGAT
>ERZ1673751.625-NODE-625-length-35068-cov-10.334419_pt1 | contig 35068 bp, 44 predicted proteins | sample MGYA00580202_ERZ1673751 | MGnify/ENA primary metagenome ERZ1673751 (study PRJEB41218, sample SAMN15661780) | gut metagenome | host: Homo sapiens | place: Canada: London | collected 2015-08-20/2019-03-30 | study: EMG produced TPA metagenomics assembly of... | reverse complement strand
TCTCCGTCTGCGTCCGGTTGTGGGCAGGGTACGCACTGCCCGCTGCGATGGTGCCCGTTCCGTCCTCATGCGGGCAAAATGGGCATAATAAAAGCACGGTGCAAGCTGCATCGTGCTAAAAATGGGTAAACAAAAACCACGGTGCGTGTGCATCGTGGTCAGAATATAAAGGTCATTCAATGCCGGGAGGGAGTTTCCCGATTCCTTTCAAAGCATTATATGCGGCGCGAGAGGCAAGCTGGGCAGGCGGTGCAGGGCTGTCCAGCATATCACACATCTCGTCGTATTTGTGGTCGATCGGATGTTCAAGAAGCCATTTCTGCATTTCGGCAATCCGTTCCGGTGTAAGCCAACTACTCATAGAATTTCACTCCATTCTTTTGAAGTTCTCTGATGGCTTGCCAGACAAGTTTTTCAGCCTGTTCAAGAAGCTGCTCGTCGGGCAGTTCTGCACGAGGGATATTTTTCAGCCTGTCTATTTCAGCGCTCAACTGCCAAACAATACCGTTTGCCTCATTTGAATTGTACTCGGAACTTTTTTCAACTGCAAAAATATGGCCGTTATGCCCTATTGCAGTCATAAGCTTTAAGCCTTCGTTGTCCACGAAACTTAACAGATCACCGGGAGAGAAAACACCACACGCCGGGTGCGTATGTATGATGGCATAGGGCACATTAAAGTTGGGCAGCTTGACAGAGTGCCCCTCTGCGCTGCCGACGACATCCTGCGTCAACGGCTTCATGTTCAGGTCGAACGCCTTGCCGACTTCAACACCGGGCGGCTGTTTTGCCGCGGTCATAAGCAGACGTTTGTGCGCATTTTTCAGCTGCTGTTGTCCAGCAGCATCCAGCGTGTCACAGCTGAACGCCTTGACATTGCTGATTGACTGCATTGTAACAGGTTTTGGCTCTATGTTCAAGCTCGAATAAACAGAGAAGTTTTTCCTTGCCGCATACGCCGCCCGCTTCTGGGCGTTGATGGTATCCTTCCGGGCGGCGTAGTCGATGCGGCGCATGGCGTTCACATCGCTGCCGGCATCCCGGTACTGCTTGAGGTATTTCTCCGGGTCGTAGCCCGCAACGCTTGTGCCGGAATGGAACCGCACCGCAAACTCACAGTCGCAGTTGGAATGGATGTGCTCCGCGTGCCCATTCTTCAGCAGCTTCTGGCTGGCGGTCTGCCAGCCGCGGGAGGCCAGCGTGATGCAGAAGGGGCAGGTGTCCCCGTGGGGCACCCATGCCCACTGTGCGCCGTCCCGCACCGCGTTGTGCAGGGTGGTGTCTGCGCCCGCCCGCTTGACCAGACGGCTCACGCCGCTGGGCAGATTCTCGGGGTTCTGGTCCTTGGTGGCGTGCACCATGCGGGCAACCTCGCCATAGCTGGCAGTGGCAGCAGGCTCTGCTGCGGGCAGCAGCATCCCCTCGGCCTCGGCCAGTGCGTCGTACATCTGGCAGGCCAGCTCCGCGCTGCCCTCGCCGTACCGGGTGATGACTGCGTAGGCGTAGGAGATCAGCTCCTCGGTGTTTTCGGTGCCGTGCAGCCGGATGTACTCCCGCATTTTCTGCCCGGCAGCCTCGTTCAGCCGGGAGAGCCGGGCAATGTAATTATTCCACGTCCGTGTCGTTATCTGCATCGTCCATCTCCATCAGCAGCGTCTGTCCGCGCGCCCGCTGCTCCTGCGCCCGGATGCGCCGGATATCCGCCTGATCGAAGCCGATCATCTCCAGAAAGGTGTCGGTGCTGGCGAACTCCTGCCGGGCAGTTGCAATCTTGATGGCAGCGTCCGCAGTCACCGCCACGCTGGGCATGGCAGGATTTTTGAAGTGCGCCATCACGCCGCGCTCCTCCTCGGTCAGCTCGGTCAGAGATACGTTCCTGGCAATGGCCTGTGCCATACAGGCGATGGTGTGCAGGGCATCGCCGTTGCCGGTGTTCAGCTGCTGCGCCATCAGCACCAGCGTCTGGCTCTGGGCAAGAATGGCATCACTGCTGGTGGGGTTTGCATCGTTCACCACGCCCACGTCCATCACGGTCAGACCGGTGGCTGCCGCAAACTGGGTGGCGATCATCCGCATTTTCTCCACATGGGGCTGTAAGTTGCCCTGCGCCAGCTGCCCAAAGACTGGGTTTTCGCCTGTCTCCGGGTTGGAGGTGGCGGCGATGAGCGCGCCGACATACTGCTTGAATTTATCGGAGGTAATGGCGTCATACTGTTCATCGGTCACACCGAGAATGTACTTCTGGGGTGTGGTGTCAAACTCCAGCGCGATGGTGGCGTTAGCCACGGTGCGCACATAGTCATCGATAAGAGAGCGGATAGCACGCTTCAGGCGGCTGCGGCCAAAGGGCTTGTTGCTGGTGGCGTTCCAGATCAGCGGCTCCATCAGCGGACGACCCATCCGGTGGGGCTTCCGCTCCGCCGCCCAGCTGCTGCCGTTGGATCTCAGCACGATGACGTCGGTGTCGGTGTAGAAGTTGACCAGCGCAGGCCGCCAGCTGTCTTTTTGGTGCTCGTCCTGTACCGTGTCAATGATGACAAAGCCGCAGTCGATGCGCCCCTTCTCGCCGTTCCAGAGCGCGGAGGCGGTGGCAGGGGAGTGGAAGCGGATGCGGCAGCCGATGTCCGCATCTGCGGACAGGGTGGCGAACACGCAGCCGTATTTCAGCTGATCTCGGCAGGCCTTGGCATAGGCCGCAATCAGACGGTTATCTGCCACCAGCTTTTGCAGGCCGTCCAGTGCGCCGCCGTTGCTCACAAAACCATCGAACATACTGCGGGATGCCAGCGCGTCCACCGCTTTCTGCCCCCAATTGCAGCCCACCTCCAGCTTGTTCAGCCCCTTGGGCAGCGCAATGCCAAGGTTCACGTCCTGCAAGGTGACGTGCCCCTCGTAATACTTGTCCTTGGTGGCGTTGCGGCTCTGGTGGTAATTATAGGCTTCGGTCAGCTCAGTCAGCTGCCGCTGTTCCTCCCCGGTCAAGCCCGGCACAGTGCCAAAAGAAAAGGTGGTGGTCATGGTGCTCCTTTCACCCGATGCGCATCTTGCGGGTCGGGTCGCGTTTACAGGTCTTTACGCCCCACAGCGCCAGCGCACAGGCTTCTACCGGCAGGCTGTTGTCTCCGCCAAAGCCGTACCCGCCGCCGATGGGGCGCTTGATGGCGGTGCGGGCGCTCTCGTCCAGCACGGTCTGCGGCTGATACCATGTCAGGCTGTGCTCGCTGATGCTGTTGGTAAAGCCGCCCACGGCGGCGATTACGTCCTTGGTACCGGGGCGGATCACGGCGTTCTTTGCCCGCCACACCTCTTTGATGCGCTCTGCCAGCACGTCCACGCCGTTGCGTCCGTCGATGACTACGCAGCTTGCCTTGTCGTACCGCTGGTTCAGCCAGTCTGCCAGCCATGCAAGCCCCTGCCCGGTGGGGCGCAGGTCAATCAGGGAAACGCGGGCAGCGCCGTCCTTTGGCAGCACCGCGCCGCACAGACAGACCGCGCTGCCGTCCGGTGCAAACTTGATGCCGTAGGCGGTTTTGCCCTCGGGCTTTTGCTCCTCGCTGGCACAGGCCGCCCACGCCGCCGGGTCAATGGCAAGATCCAGCTGCTGGGTGGCCTCCGGGCTCCACCAGCCCAGACGTTCCCGGGCAAAGGTGTCCGGGTCCAGCTGCTCGACCTCGCCCTCAATGGTGGAAAGCTGGATGCGCCGCCCCAGCGCAGGGTTAGTGGCTGCCCAGCGCGCCGGGTCCTTTACGTCCCCGATCTTGTCCACCGAGAACTCGAACCATGCAGCTTTTTTGGCATCGCCGTCCAGAGCGCGGCGGCGCAGCGCCCGGAACACGGTGCCCACGGCATCCGGTCCCGGTGGCGTGCCCACATAGATGGTCTGCGGGTTCAGGCTGGCAGAGATGGCGGGCAGGAAAGAGCCCTGCGCAGTCTCGTCCAGCTCCTGCGCCTCGTCAAAGATCAGCAGGTCGCCGTGCTGGCCGCGTCCGCCGTTGCGGGTGCGTGCCAGAAACTTGATGCGGGCACCGCTTTTCAGGATGATCTGCTCCCGTCCGAGGGCGGTGCGGATCTCCTCCACATACCGCCGCATCCGCGCACCCTCAAAGAAGGCGCGCATCTCCTCAAAGGTCTCGGTGGCGGTCTTTTGCAGGTGGGCGGTGTAGATGACCGTTTCGTTGAACAGCAGCATCCCGGCCTCGGCGCGTCCCTGTACCAGCAGGCTCTTGCCGTTCTGCCGGGGTACGCTGCCGCCCGCTGTGGGCGCTGCCCACTTACCAGAAGGGGTGCGCCCCATCCAGTCCTCCAGCACGTCACTCTGCCACGGATCCGGGATGGTACCGCCCGCCCGCAGAATGCGCACGGCATCGCCGCCGTCAGTGCTCCGGTACGCCGGAGCGATGCGTGCGGACGGCTCCTGGCTTCCCATCCTGCTGCCGCTGCGCGAGGATCGCGCCGACTGCGTCGTCATCGCTGGGTGCTCCCTCCATTTCCTCGATCTCCCGGATGGTGTCACGGTACTGCTTGGCCAGCTGGGGCAAAAGCCGGGCATCCTCGCAGCTGTCGATATTCTTGGCCAGCACCAGCGCCAGGCGCTTGAGCTGCTCCAGACGGCTGCCGCTGGAGGTGATGCTTTTCATGGTCGCCATGTCTGGATGCCCCTTTCAAAAAACTTCCTGTGTGTAAATCGGCGCTGGACAGCGCGGAGTCGCCGAGGGCGGCGGGAGGGGGACCCTCCCCACCCTACCACTCGCCGTCACTGACCTGCGGAATGCGGCACGGTTTTGCCCCTTTTTTGCCGGTTTTCGGGCTGTTTTGCCCGGTTTTGTTGCCTTTTTGCGCATTGCAGAAATAATGCGCCGCTTGCAGGTTCGTCCAGTCCTCAGCCGCTGCCCGCGCCGATGGGTACCCGAACTGCCGCCATCTGGATACAGGCCGGATCTCGTCCACCACAAAGGAGAGAGGATGCTGCGCATCTGAAGGCTCATCGTAATGAATAGGACCGAAACGCCCATGACAGATGCCGCATTCGCAGCCCATTGCCCGCAGCCGCTCCCGGTGCTTGCGCCGCAGATTGCCGTTGGCATAGCGCGGGTTCGTCATGGTGCAGGCCTCCTTTGGCAGCGTTGTGGCTACAGTGTGCAGCCTCTCACAGTCCGCTGTACCACAGACAGTCCCGGGATATTTGCAGGGGGCGGCACTTGCGGGAGGAGCAGGGTATAAAAAGACCCCGGGGGTGTTTTACAAGCCCGGGGGGTATAACATAAGCCGTTGGCCGGATTCGAACCGGCACCATTCCATGCCAGCCCGCTGCGGTGATTGGTCGCAGTTGCCTGTCATGGATGTATCATCAATGTTGACCCGCCTGCAACAGCGGCGCTCTGCGCTGAGCTACAACGGCATAGGATGGAGTGCGCAGCTGTCAGCAACGGCAGCTTACTGGGCAGGATGGTGACAAAGGAACCCGCTTGGCGATACGCTGCCACGCACTCCGGGATGATGCTGTGACTGCCATGTATACCCAGTGACCCCGCCGGGGTGTTGTCCTCAACAGTGCCACGGATACCAAAACATAAATTGCCCAGCTGGTACATTCAGGCTGTTGGTCGGTAAGGTGTTCCCCTGTCGCAGCCGGGCAATACAAAAGCCGCAGGGCGTTGGATGTTGTCCAGCTCCTTGCGGCTTTCGCAGTCTAATAATATCACAGGTCAAACAGTGCAAAACAGTGCGTCTTTCATTAAAAACAGTGCAAAACAGTGCGCTTTGCTTCAAAAACAGTGCGTTTACTGACACTCCGGGATGTCGAGAGCCTTCACAGCACGCTTGTGTCGCCGGTATACGCGGCTCACGTCCATGCCCATCTTGACGGCAATCTGCTCCCACTTCTTGCCGCCGATGTAACGCAGGTACAGGATCTCGTAATCCTGTATGTCCACGGTCTGGTTCATGACGCTCAGGATCTCCTTGCAGATCCTCTGGCACTCCATCACCTGTGCGTTGGCTGCCTGCATAGCGTCCGTAATGCGTTCAACAGAGCGGGGCAGTGCCTGACCGTCACCAGCGCCGCCGGGAACAGGGGAGAGCACCTGTGTGATATGCTCCGCGTCTGTGCGGTACCGCTCGACCTCTTCCAGCTTGATCTTTTCAAGCTTGGCGGCCTTGCGGTACCGCCGCAACCATTCCTTTTTTTCTTCATAGGTCATCGGACTGCATCCTCCCTTTATCAGCGGTGAAAATGTTCCTCTTTCAGATCCGGTTTTTTAGGCAACGGCATCCAGACCGGAAGGCAATCCGGGAAAGCTGCCACCACGTTCCACGGCCAAGCTGTCGTGTTCCTGTCGCCGCGGTTCATGTTGATGCTCAGGACGCAGCCGTCCTCGTTTGCGTCCTCTGCGGTTGGCTTCCTCTCTGCCGTTCTGATCCATTCCGGCCAGCGCGGCGGGAATGCGCATTCAAGGAGTTTTGCACGAGCTTCTTTCATGTCGGCAGCATTCTGACGTTCTTTTTCATTCATGGCTTACTCACCCCATAGGAATAAATCTGTTTTCGCATTGGACGTTGTTGCAAAAGCGCTCGGTGCCAATGACTTTCAAAGGTTTCCCGCAGAGCGGGCAAAACTTGGGCGTGCCGTGTTTCCGGTATGGGCTTTCTTCCCCGCCGTACATGACCCGTGTTAATGTGCACGCAAAAGAACCGGGTTCAGCTGCCAGAGGGCACCGAAAACGTACCCCGCAAGAACTGCAATCCATTTTTGTTTACCTCCTGTTTACCACTCCGCCGGGATATCCTCATGATCCGCCGGGGCAAAATCCTCGCTGTAGTTTTCGGACGGATCAGACGCAGGCTGCCACTCATGATACTGCGGTTGCCACCACATGGACACTCTGCCGGTTGCGCCCTCGCGGTTTTTCGGGATGCGAAGGCTAACGTCAAAGTAATCATTCGGGCCCTGCAGCTGACGCTCTCCGTCCACTTGGCTCTCGATGAAAACAACGGCGTCCGCGTCCTGCTCGATGGTGCCGGATCCGCGAAGATCTCCCAGTGATGCCTTTTTGGTGCCACCGTTGCGATCCGTTACGCGGTTCAGCTGCACAAGCTCCACAATGGTGGTGCCGGTCTCCATGGCAAGCTCTTTCAGGCTTCTGGTAACGTCCGCAAGACGCTCCTGCTCCTTGCGCCCCTGCTGGGTGTCGGAGATCAGACCGATGTGATCCACAAAGACCACACGCGGGCGGTATTTCATGACCCGGGCGCGGATATCGTCCACGGTCATCCGGGTGCCATCATCGTAGATCATGCCGGTGTGCCCCTTGATGAGGGCAAAAGCGTTGTTCAGGCTCTCCCGCTCCTCCTCGGTCAGCTTGCGGTCACGCAGCCGGGTGGAGTTTATGCGGGTCAGTTTGGACATGGTGCGCAGCATCAGCTTGCGCCTGTCCTCCTCCATGGTCAGGTAATACACTTGGCAGCTGTTACTCAGGCGCAGAGCCAGAGCGAGAGCCAGATCTGTCTTGCCGTGACCGGGACGGCCAGCAATGACGGTGACCATCTTCTCGCCGAACAGACCCAGCTCATCCAGTTCACGCCATGCCATCCTGACGCTGGTGTCCGGCTGCTGCAGCCATTGGAGCGTTTCGTCCCAGACCTCGGCAAAATCCTTGACGTTCGCGTCCACCGATTCCCGCCGCAGGTGATCCTGTTCTTTCAGCGCCTCGCTCAGATCCCGGCAGATGGTGTCAGAGTCCGCAGGGTTCATGGAGATCTTGGCGGCAAGCTCCAGCAGCAGACGCTTGCGGTAGTCCTCCATCACCAGCGCCTCATAGTCCTGCACATGGCTGATGGTGGGCACGGTCTCTGCTGCCAGTACGATCAGAGGCCGGAAGTCTGCGCCCAGCATCCGCTCCAGTATCACGGCATCGACATTGTGGCCGGTATCCAGCTGCAGCTTGATGGCTGCGAACAACTGCCGGTATGGCCCATCCTCGAACATGGCCGGAGTCAGACGCTGCACGGTATCCTTGCACGCCGCCGGGTCTAAGATTGCAGCGCCGATCACAGCAAGCTGATGCTGCTGCGCAGTGGAGATCTTGTTTGTCACGCTCCTACACCCCCCAGCAGGTCTGCGAGGGTCGTGTCTTTGGTGATCTTGCGGGGCTTATCCGGTGCAGGCTGCGCGATATGTACCGCCGCCGGGGTCTTGTCCACAAAATCCTTGACCGCAAACACGCCCGTCCATCCGTTTTCAACGCTCTGGTTCAGCATCGCGATGGCGTACCCGGCACGATCCTTCACGCCCGCCTCATCCACAAGCCGCTTGATGGACTTGCAGATCTTCTTTGCAACCAGAGGGCTCCACAGCTTTTTCTTGTCCTTCTTGGCAAGCGCCTGCCGGTGCTGGTCAAAATCCATCAGGGCGTCATACAACCCGCCGGGTGCACCACGGGAAAACTCGTCAAATACCTCGGCAACGGTCAGGCTGCTCGGCTCCTCCCGCGCCCCCGCGCGGGGTTTGTTATTATTAGCTTTATCGCTTTTATTATTGTCCGGCAATTTGCCGGGGGTCTTGGCGGCAACTTGCCGGGGGTCTTGGCGGCATTCTGCCGGGGGCGGCAACTTGCCGGGGGTGGCATTCTGCCGGGGGTTCTGCTCGGCGCTTTCAACTTCTGGGCGCAGGGCAGTATAACGGTTTACCATTACGCCGTTGACAGGCTCCTGCCATTTGCGCAGCAGGCCCTTTGCCTCCAGCGCTTTCAGGGTGCGCTCCACGGTACGGGTGTCAATCTCGTAATAATCAGCAATGTACTTGATTGAGCCGTAATAGCAGCCCTGCTCGTCCTGCGTAAAACCCCAGATCAGGCAGTAAACGTCCAGCTCAGTGCCTTTCAGATGGTAGTCGGAGATCATCCAGTGCGGCTGCACGGTATAGCTTTCCTGTTTCACGTTCATGGGTTATTCCTTTCTATCAAAACGGCAGGTCATCGCTGTCATCGATCACGGAAAAGTCATCCACGCCGCCGTAGTTTGCAGGCGGGTCTGCTTTCGGCCAGGCATCAGAGCGCGGGGCAGCCTCGCCGCCCTCGTCCACCGGCTTGCTGGTGCCCTTGGAGCCCGCAAAGTTGATATTGTCGGCCACCACTGCAACAGATGTGCGGTTTGCGCCGGTCTTATCCTGATAATTGTTGGTCTGGAGACGGCCATTGATGGCAACCAGACTGCCCTTTTGGAAGTAGCGGCACACAAAATCCGCCGACTGCCGCCACGCTACGACATCAATAAAATCCGCCTGACGCTGCTCGCCGGGCTTTGCAAAATTGCGGTCACAGGCAATGCGGAACTTGCAGACATTCACGCCCGCCGGGGTGGTGCGGAGTTCAGGATCCGCCACAAGGCGGCCCATAATTGCGATAACATTAAGCATTGATATAGTCCTTTCCAACGGCGGCCATCCATGCGGCGTGTGCGCCGGGGCCGTTCTTCTCCTCGTACTTTGCCTGCGCAATGGCTTTCAGGGTCTGGGCGCAGGTGGCGTTATAGTGCGGGCTCATGCCCGGCTCATTGTGGTGCTGGTGGCACAGCCAGACCTTGAGGCCGTGCCTCTCCGAAAAGCTGCGCAGCGGCCCATTGAGGACGTGATGCTCCTCCAGCCCGCGCGTGGTCTTTACCGCATACCAGCGGCGGCAGATGTAACACTCCTTTTCTGCCTGAATGATGCTTTTAGACAAGCGGCACCCCATCCTTTTGCGTGCTCTCATAAGCCTCGCGGTAAGAGTGCACATTATCGACCTGATACTTCTGGCCGTTGACAAATTTAATGGTGAACCCATCAATGAAGTCATACCGCCGGGCAACGTTGATACACCGCGCCAAGCCCTGTGCGGTGTTCCGGTTGACTCCGTGAGCCATCAGCAGCTTGCAAAAGCGCTTGCGGGTCATTTTCTTGGTCATCTCTGTCAAGACTCCTTTCCAATAGCGCCCTGACCTCTCTGGATCCGGGCATACATTTCGCCGTAAGGGTACAGCGTGGCCTCCGTGAAGCACTCGGCTTTTTCGTTGTAGACCATCAGGACGCCCTTGCGCCCCTCAGAGTAGTGGCGCAGTTCGATGATGGCACGGATAGACTGCCGGATATCACGAGCCTGTGATTTATGCTGCGAGATCATCAGCTTTTCAAAGCGTTTGCGTTTCACCTGAAAGCCTCCTTTTACCTGATTTCAAAGTCCCAGAAATAACGGATCATGCTGGCACCGCAGGCATCAACAAATTTGTCAAATTCGTGCCGGAATACGATCCAAAAGAGCCTGTTGCTCAGCTTTCTGGGTTTGAGCCTGCTGTTTTCTAAGATGCGGTTTGCCTGATTTCGTGACAGCCCGCGAGCCATCATCAACTTTTTGAGCCTCTTTCTGGTCATGTCTATGGTTCACTCCACTCCTGCCAGTAGGCAGTCACTAAGGGATCACTCACGCCCATCTCAGCAAGGCGGTCAAAGATCCCGTCTATCAGATTTTTCATTTCTTGGGTGGTAAAGGTGGAGCTGCCCTGTGTGCACTTGACCGTGCAGCGGTTATTATCCAGTATCTCCACCAGATGGACAAGCCGGTAGCAGCCGCGCAGGATATCCTGCGCGCCCGCCGGGATTTCCAGATAATCCACCTTTGCGCCGTACTTCTCCAGCATCTCCAGATAGCAGTCCTCTGGGGTGACGCCGCCGGTGCGTCCGCCGTTGTAATGGTCTGCCATGATGGTGAGCAGTGCCCACATAAGGCTGTTCTGTGCCGTGCTGCGGGCTTTGTTCACCGGCTCCACCGTCAGGGTGATGTGCAGGGGCTGACCGTGTGCCAGTTCATCCAGACGCTGGTAGATCTGTCTCTCCACAAATTCCCCTGCGTTTTCCACTTCCAGCTTGCCGGTCTGTGGATAATACACCACCGGCAGGCGGCCGATCACTCTGCTTGCCATACCACTTTACGCTCCCCCTGCAGCAGCTGCACACCGATGATGTGCCCATCCTCAGCCCGCAGCAGCTTGTCCACGGTCAGAGCGTGGTATAGACCATACCCGACCACAACGAGTGGATCCCCGGGGCGCTTGCCCGGCTTTTTGATCGGGTCGATATCCACCTGATCTGCGGCAAAGGTCAGGGAGGGAAGTGCCATCACATCAGCACCGGCACCCCAGAGGGCAGCAGCGGCCAGAAAGCTGCCGTTTTCCTTCCACTTGTCGGGGTTAGAGATCTGCAGCTTGCCCACCGGGGCAGCTGCGTCCTTGATGGCGAAGTTGTTCATCAGCGGGTGATACACGCCAACGCCGCACCAGAGGCGGCCATCTGCGAAGTAGTAGCGCCGCGTCCAGCCCAGCGTGCCAAATGTTTCGTCCATGATGTGCAGCACCGCCGCCGGGTCAGGTAGCAGCCGGACGCGCACTGCATCTGCGCCGCACTCGCAAATAACCACCTGAATCTCCTGCGGGGCTGTCTGGCGGGGTTTGGGGGCGAACAAGGGAAACTGTACCACCTGCGCCGCCGGGCGCTCCTGTGCGCTCTGGGTGGGCTTTCTGCGGGTGGTGGCGTTACTTTTTGCGGTTGTAGACATTCTGCAAACGCTCTCCTTTCTCGTTGTAGGATCTCGGATCAGCCAGCGGGTGCTGCCAGCCATACTGCAGGGCACCCTGCGCGGCTGCACGCTGCTGCGGCTTGACGCTCCACAGCTCATTCATTTCTTCTGCGGTGACATTGACGGCGGTGCGGGTGTATCCGGTGCAGGGCACCATGCAGATCACCACGCCGTCTGCCGAGGTGGCATATACCACAGGCGGCATCAGCTTGCGGATCTCGCACAGCAGACTTGCCTGCTTGGCCGGTGTGGTGGCTTTAGGCCACAGCCAATCCTCGTCTAACAACCATGTAAGCTTGCCGTCAACAAGGACGTTCTGCGCCTTTTTCCATACGCATTTGCGGATCATGCGCCGTACCGCGGCAGGCGTTTTCCCGTGGATCTCTGCCCACTCCTCAACGGTGACCATTCTTCCCATGGGATCATCTCCTTTCTGTGCTTGATACACTGGCAGCGGCTTTTGTTTTACTTCCTGCCGCCATCGGAAGGCTGTCTATGTTCCAGCAGTCACCGACACTACTTTTCAACTGTTTATTACCGGGTGCGAGTCTTACGGATACAAAGTCACCCACCTTTTGACGCAATAGGTTGTTGCGGATTTTTTTCTGTTGTGCTGCTTCTGCACGCACCGGCCTATCAAGGCCCGCCGGAGTCCCGTGTGGCCCCAATACCACACATCTTGTCACAATGAGAGAGGCTCAACATGCGGCCCGATCAGATACGACTGATCCAGTCGGTTTTTGCGTCTCAAAGGGGGTGGCAGTGGCTCTTGTTTTACCTCCTGCCACCAGTGGAGGGCGCTTGTTATTTCAGGCTGATGCTCAAAATTTTGTCATCGCCCTGAATGTACCAAAGGTGCATTGAGCAATACCACAAAAGCATCTCGCAGACACAGTGGAAAGATGTGCCGATGTGACGGCCCGCTATCGGCTGCGAGAGGTCAGATATAAGTAACTCAGCGGCAACGTTCTCCTCTACCGGGAGGATGATGGTGCCCGTTGTGGGCTCCTCGTCAAAATCAAAATCTTTCTTGTGGTATGTGTAAGTAATACGGATATCTTTCATTTGGTTCACCTCTCAGCGGTTGCTGTTGTGGTACATCAGGGCGAGATACAGAAGATCCAGACCGAGGATCACATAGATCAGTATTTTCACGGGTACGCCTCCAGACGTGTGATCTGATAGATCGAGTTATACAGGTAGTGTCTGCCGCCGCGCAGATACTCCAGATTGTTCAGCAGCATCTCCAGATGATACAGGGCAGGCGGCGGGTTGCTGCCCTTGAGGTGGTAGTGCAGCCAATGGATCAGCTCGCCCAGCTGCGGGTCATTCAGGCGCAGCACTGTGGAGGCCTGAAACTTGTGCCCATGACCATCCACGGCGTAGTACAGGATACCGGCATATTGCAGCTGATCCAGATCTGTGCTATACTCTGGTGGGAGAAAATTGTTCATGTTCTCTTTGAGCTTGTCCGTGTGGCCGCACGGGCAGGCTCTTTCTTTTTGCCCGGTCATAAGCCCATCAGCTTGGAGAGAAAAGTTGCCTCCTTGCTGGTAAGCTTGCTTTTGTGGTCGCTGGCCTTGTCCTCGTAGGCGGAAATGATGACAGCCTTCATATCATCGGCGAAACAGTCCGCAGCCTCGCGCACCTTTTTGTCCGGCAAGTTCGGGATGAGACAATCAACCACCGTTTCAGCAGTTGCCAGCGTGAGCAGAAGAAGCCGGTCGATCTTCTTGCCTTTCCCGATATAGCTGACAGATACGGTGTCCTCATGCTCTTCAATGATAATTTTCATAAAATACCTTCCTTTTCCAGTTCCTCCCGCCGTACCTTCTGCACATGGTAGATGTACAACCGGGGCGGGCCCTTTCTTGTTTTTGAGTGAGTAACTGCGGAGTAAAGGCTGTTTTTGTTGACATATCCCATCTGCCGGACGATCATGTCAGCAGTACCGCAGGCCACGATCTCGTCCGTTTTGGCGTTGTAGACCGTGTACCACGATATCCAGTCTTTTCCGCTCACGCGCCCCGCCGTGGCTCTTCACCGTTCAGTACCCAGCGCAGGCGGCAGATCACATCATCGGTTTTCACCTCGGTATTTCCGTTTTCAGCTGTGCCGGTGTACCATCCGATGGACTGCAGCAGCCGATCCCGCAAAGCGCGCAGCTCTTTCAGGTCGTCCATGTTACCCTGCCTTTCTCTCGTTGGAGGCCTTGACGGTGGTCTGCTGCTTCTGGGCGCTGTGCTCATAGTGCTTGCTGTCGGAAAGCATCACGGCAACGCTGAAGATCAGACCGCCGCCCAGCGCGAGCAGGATCCACGGCGCAGCCTTGACCGCCGCAGCCGCTTCCCAGCCACCCCGCATGACCAGCAGGTGCACAATGCCCATGTTCAGCCAGATCAGCACCCGGGCTGCACCCACGCCAGCCAGAAAAGCCACGCTGCAAATTTTAAGATACCGTTTCATTGTCGTTGTCCTCCTCGGTTTCCACGCGATCCAGCAGATCGGCGGCATTGGTCATTACCCGGATCAGCCACGTTTCGGGGTCTGCGCTGTTTGCGGCCAGAGCAGCCACCAGCGCAATACAAAGGTTTGTTGCATCTATGCCGATGCAGGTTGTTTCTACCTCCGGGTTTCCATCGTCACCATACTGCACACGCAGATACGGCTTGACCTTGCCGGTCAGGCTTCCCTCATCGCTGGCTGTGATCTTCATGCTGCACCATCCTTTTCTTTCACGCCGATCCGCTCCGCGTCCTCCGGCTTTGCCACCGGGCTGCGCTCTGCTGCCCACTTGGCCAGCAATGCCGGATAGATCAGATACACGTCCTGCCCACCGGGGGCGGGTGCCTTGATGTAATCGCCAAACGGGAAAACCCGCTGCTGCAGCCCCAGCTGCAGGGTGTCCTTGCCGATGGAAAAACCCACGTCCCGCAGATAATCCACGGCCACCTGCGGCCTTACAAATGCTTTCATGCTGTCCTCCTTAGTCCGGGCTAAAGGTCTGGCACCGGTCATCCTTGCTGTTTTTGAAATCTTCCAGCGCTTTGATTTCCTCCGGGGTGAGGCCGGTGTCCTCGTACTGGCCGAGGCGCTGCACCAACTCGTCCTTTTTGGCGGTGCTCCAATAGCCGCTCTTGATGCCGCTGCACCGCGGGGCTGTCAGTCTTTCCATGCGTCATCCTCCATGTCAATGCCAAACTCCTCGCAGATGGTCTTTGCCACCGGCTTGGTAAAGCCGATCAGATCGCCGCCCACATCTGCGCAGAGAAAAGCGTCACCTACGATCTTGTCACAGTCCTGATTGAGATACAGCCAAGTGGCTTTATCGTTGCGCTTGGCACCGAACAGCTCGGCGTCCTCGCCAACGATAAGCCGGATGCCGTCCACCAGCTCCCGCGCCCACTCCGGTTCGAGGCAGCTGTCTAACACCCCGATATGGCCATCAATCAGCGTCTCCATCTCGCCCAGCGTCAGACTGCCGTCACGTCCACAGGGAATCAGCCGCCCCTGCGTGCCAACAGGCATATAGATCATGTAGCGGTTCATGCTTTTACGTCCGCCTCCTTTCGATCCACGCGCCAATGCGCTCATAGAGGGCGATCATGCGCTTGCAGTGGGCAATGCGTGCCCGGCAATACGCAACCTTGACCTTGCAGGCAAGGATCTCAATGTCATCACGCACAAGGCGTGCAGCTGCTGCAATACACTGCACTGATATCCACCTCCTCCTGACTGGCAATGATCTCAATGGTCTTTTCAAGATCCTCCAGATCGGCGCACAGCCTGCCGCACACATCATCATAATTGACCCGCTCGCCCTTGATGGCGGCGGTGCCGGTTGTGCTGTTGATCTCCTGTGCGTGCTGGATGATGCCAACAGCCGCCATCAGGAGATTTTTAGTTGATGCTTTCACGGTACGCTCCTTTTTAATGTCACGATAAGTGACAAAGTTAAGCAAAAAAAATCTCGTCAACGGTCTTGCCGTAGTATCGAGCGATTTTTTCCTTGTTCTCATCGCGGGGAATACGCGCGCCAATCTCGTACATAGTGAGGGTGGAAAGGCTTAAACCTAGCGCAACCGCTACACTTTCCCGGCTTTTTTCCCCACGAAGTGCAACGAGTTTTTTTGCGATTTTGTTGGAATCCATAATTTCACCACCTTTCAAATTGTCACAAAACGTGACCACTTGCCTACAGTATAGCACCGCCGCGCGAAATGTCAACACGTTTCGTGACAATCCTTCTTGACTTTATCACGTTTTGTGATATTCTTGCCATAAGAACGTTATGGAGGTGAACCATGGCAAACTTTGGATCTATTCTAAAGAACTTGCGAACGTCCAGAGGGATAACGCAGGGAGAACTTGCGACGATGCTTGATGTTTCGCGCAGTACGGTCGGGATGTACGAAACTGGCGGACGTGAGCCTGATTTTGAGACCATGGAGGCTATTGCTGACATTTTTAATGTCGATATGGACTATCTCATGGGAAGAACTCAGGTGGAACGAAAGCACCCGATATCTCCACCTCGGAAAAAAATCCCGCCGGGATTTCAACCGCTGCCGGAAATGATGCAAGTACCGCTGATTGGCACCATTGCCTGCGGCACGCCCATTTTGGCAGAGCAGAACATCAAGAGTTATATCGGTGTGCCTGCTGCATGGCGGGCGGATTTTGCACTGGAATGCCACGGTGACAGTATGTCACCCACCATCTGCGACGGTGATGTGGTGTGCATCCGCAGCCAGCCGGAGGTGGAGCAGGGGCAGATCGCAGCGGTGCGCATCGGCGAAGAGGCAACCCTGAAGCATTGCTACTATCAGAACGGTGTGGTGCAACTGATCGCAGACAACCCAGCTGTCTGCCCGCCTATGGTCTACACCGGTCAGCAGCTGGAAGAGATAGAAGTGGAAGGCTTGGCGGTTGGCTTCTGCCGGGGATTGGTCTAAATAAAAACAGGGGAATGTGCTATTATGCAAAATAAAAAAAGTTGGACGTTTATTGCAGCCGGCATTTGCGGAGTTGGTTTTGCGGCATATTACTATTTCGAACAAGGTCTGGAAATTTCTCTTTCTATCGCCTCGGGTGCTTTGATGGGTGCTCTAAGCTATTTGGGCATCTGTTTTTTGTATGGCATGGTAGCAGGTGCTGCTGAATCTGTGTTCCATAAGGGTATTGTACCCGAAAATGAAAAACAAGCAGCGACCGCACTTGATAAATTTATAGAGGGAAAAGAAAGTGTTGAAAGAAATACGGTGCAAAAATCAATCCTGTCAAAGGATGCAATCCATTTGCAGGAAACTTTTGAAATTCCGGGAGCGTATTATCATAGGACCAGCATCGCAAAAGTGGCCACCCCGAATCCTGATTGGAGAAAAAACTGTAAATCATTGATTAAAGCAGGAAAAGCAAATCAGAAAATTTATCGTTTTGATCGCACAACGAAAACAGCCGAGCTTGTTGAAGAACCGAATAATCCGCACGATAAAAATGCCGTAATGGTAATAGTTGATGGAGAAAAAATCGGTTATATCGGTGCAGATGAAAACCTTCATGTGAAAAGTATTTTGAAAAGCAAAACGATAAAAAGTATCTCTGCGACAATTACCGGTGGAGAATATAAAACAATTATTTCTGAGTCTGATATGATAAAAAACCAAAGCGGGCCCTTTGTTACCGTCAAGATTTGTTATCGGTAAACAAAAACCTCTCCCCAGCGCACCAACGCAAAGCATGGCGTTTGTGAATCGGCAGCTGGAGGAAATAAACACCGTAACGATTGAAGGCAAGGCCGTGGGGCTTTGCAGGGATATATAAGCAGGAGGAGGGAACTTAGTGTGGACAAAGACCTGACTGCATCTCAGATAGACCGACAAAATATTCTCAATAATGATGCTGCGCTTGCCGAAATTCAGCAACAGACAAACATAAAGGGATTTCTCTTTGAGGAAAAACTTTGTTTTACAAAAAGCATGGTTGCAACGTATTTTGAGGTCGATATACGCACGATTGAGCGCTATGTCAGCGAGAATCAGGGTGAACTTACCGAAAACGGATATGAAATTTTGATTGGCAAGCGTTTGAAGGATTTTTTAGACTGCATCCAGACGCAGGATGTTCCCGACATTTATGTCGGGAGCATCAGTAATCGCACTTCCCAAATCGCAATTTTTGATTTTCGCGCTTTCTTAAATTTGGCGATGCTTTTGGTAGAAAGCGACCCTGCAAAGAGTTTGCGAAAGGTGATTCTGGATATCGTCATTGACTTTATCAACCGTAAAGCCGGTGGTGGAACCAAGTATATCAACAAACGTGATAGCGATTTTTTGGGAGCATTTCTTCAGGAGGAAAATTACCGCCGGGAGTTTACGGATGCATTGCGCGATTATGTTGATATGGGAAATGCAAAATACGGGATTTATACAGATAAGATATACCAGAGCATTTTCCGTGAAAAAGCAAAAGAATATAAGCAAGTCCTCAATCTGAGCGCAAAAGACAGGGTGCGTGATACCTTCTATTCAGAGATTCTCACGTTGATCGCATCCTACGAATGTGGTTTGGCTGAAATGATAAAGCAACAGTCCACAGCACTTGGTCACAAGCTGAACAACTGGGAACTTTCAGACCTTTTTACCGCATTTGAAAATCTTCCACTCTGGAAGCCGCTCATTATACAAGCAAGAACAAAAATGGCAAGTCGTGATATGGCGTTGCGAGATGCGTTCCACTATCAGCTGAAAGAGTATATCCGTCCATTGGAAAAGAATGAGTATGAACGCTTTCTCGGCGATGCCGGACACGAACTTGAAAAGCTGATGGACGAAAACCGAGATGTGTTAGCCCGATTAAAGGAAAGTCAGTAATGGAAAACATCATATATATCACGCCAGAACAGGCGAGGATCACACACGCTAAAACGGTTGAATATAGCGGTGGTGGAACGCTTGAAGAAATCGACTTTGGTCGGCTTGAGGGCGTTCTGTATAACATCCAGAACGATGACTGGTATCCTACCTTTGTGGATAAACTGACGCATTTGTTTTTCTGCACATGCCAATTTCATTGTTTTGCCGATGGAAATAAACGGTTGGCGATTACATTATCTACGCTTTTTCTGCTTCTGAATGGATATCTTTCTGTTGCAGAAACATTTTTAGCTAAGACAGAAAATATCTGCTTGAATGTTGCTGCCAGCAAAATTGATAAAGAACTTTTGCACCAAATCATACAGGCTATCATGGATGGAACCTACGATGATGACGAATCTTTGAAATTGGAAATTTTCAGAGCGATCAGCGAATAAAAAACGCCCCCGGTGCTGGAACACCAGGAGCGTTTCCGATCTGTATGCCTGCGGTAGCATCGTAGATCTCAAACAAGCCAAAACTTGCAGATCTATAATACCACCGCCGGGCAGAGTATGCAAGCGGAGGGAAGAAATGAAATGTCAAAGAACCGCCTGCGGGCGAGAAATACAGGAAGATGCCCTATACTGTCCATACTGCGGCAAAAAGCAGCAACGCACGGCAGCGCCAAAGCCGCGCAAGCGCGCAAACGGCAAGGGCTGCATCTACCGGAGCGGGAAAACATGGACAATACAGGTGCGCGTGGTGCGTAACGGCACGATTGTCTATGCCCGCAAAAAGTGCGGCTTTCCCACCCGGGCAGCCGCCGAGGAGTATCTGGATACCTACACCCGCACCGGTGTAGCGCCCAGATCCATGCGCCTGATCGACTGCTGGGCAGCCCTGCAGCAAACAAAAAAGTGGCAGGCGCTCAGTAAGGACAAGCGCAGCCATTACGGCACCGCATGGCGCAGGCTGGAGCGGATCCAGATGCAGGTTGTCGGGCAGATACCTTTTAAGGTGTTGCAGGAGCTGACGGATGCTGCGCCCGGTGACTACTATGCCCACCGGGATATCAAGACGCTGCTGGGCAAGCTGTACGAGGTTGCAGTCACCAGCGAGGCGCTGGACATGGCGCAGGACAAGACCGCCCTGATCGAGCTGCCGCCGGTGCCAGACAGCGAGCGCGATGCCTACACCGTGGACGAGGTGCACCGGATGTGGCAGGCGTACCGCGCCGGGGACGATCTTGCCCGGTATGCGCTGATCCTGTGCTACACCGGCATGAGACCGGGCGAGCTGATGCAGCTGGATCTTGCCAACATCGACCTCCAGCGTCAGTGCATCATAGGCGGCATCAAAACGGCAGCGGGCAAAAACCGGGAGATCCCCATTGCCACCGCCATCGTGCCGCTGGTGGCCGAGGCCATGCAGGTGGCCACCCACGGTCTGGCTGATGGCTGCCGCGAGCACTTTTATGATCGCTGGTGCCCGGCAGTGGAGCACTGGGGCGGCAGGCCACACATGACCGCCCACAGCTGCCGCCATACGTTGGCAACAGCCATGGAAGCCGCCGGGGTGCAGCCGCTGCTGCAAAAGCTGATCCTTGGTCACGCGGTCAGGGATATCACGCAGCATTACAGCCGCCACCAGCTTTTTGAGGATAAGCTGGCAGCCGTGGAGCTGGCAACCGCCGCTTTTAACGAGTGACGGCGATGCCCCCGGTGTTGCCCCATCTGGTTGTATCCGGCAACGTTATAGCGTTGTTTTTTAAGGCTCTGCTAAGGGCGTAGGTCGTCTAAACAACGGCGCGAGGGTTCAAATCCCTCCTACTCCGCCAAGAAAATCCCTCGTAGTTTCGTGAAAACTGCGGGGGATTTTCCTTTTGGCGGTGGCGATAAAGTTTCCGGCGTAGCCTAAAGGCGTCCCCTTGGGGGAGCTGGCGAGCGTAGCGAGACTGAGGGGGTACTCCCCATAAATAATACAATGCCGGACAACCCACGGACTGTCCGGCATTGCGCTATTTATCGGTAAAATTACAGCAGCAGGTTCGTGATGCCTGCCAGCACCAGCAGGTGCACCGGGTAGAACCAGTAAAAGGCCTTCTTTTGCAGCGGACTGCACGCGCCGCGCTGCCCGTTGTAGAACCAGACCAGTACAAAGGCCAGCGGTGCGGTGAGCTCGAACAAGAACAGCAGCGCGCCCGCAAGGCACTGCCGCTTGCGGTTTGTGCGGGTCAGGTACAGCGCGCAGATGATGATCACGCCGATGGCGTTGTAGTCGGTATTGGCAGCCAGCGCCAGTGCGGCGCACCCGCCCGCCCACACAAGTCCCTGCCAACCGGGCAGGCCGTTTTCCTTTTCAAAGCGCTTGAGCCCTGCCATAGCCAGCACGCCCAGCGCCAGCGTCCAGTAAACGTTCTGCGCACTGGGGTCAAAGGGGGTGCGGAAGAACGCAAGGTCAAAGGGTACTTCGCTCAGAAGGCCGAACAGCACCAGCCGCCCCAAATAGCCTTTGACGTTGTGAGTGTGCACAAAGCCCTCCACCAGCAAAAAGCAGAACAGGGGAAAGGCCAGCCGTCCGGTGAAGCGCAGCACCATGTCCAGCCGGTAAAGCGGATAGGCAGAAAGGGTGTCCTGCGAGAGGGTGCCGGCGTCCAGCCCGGGCGTAAGGATGCCTGCCTCGATGCAGGACGCGCCGATGTGGTCCACCAGCATGGTGATGCAGGCAATGGTTTTAAGAGCAGTGCCGCTGAAGGTGCGGCGCGGAGATAGTGCGGTCATAAAAAATACCTCGTTCAGGTCGTTAAAAATCGTTACAGGAACTATAACGGAGGAAGGACGGCATTTCCTGCAAAAATCGCGGCAAAATCTGCACAGAACGTGCAAAAATCGGGGCAAAATGCTTGACAGAAAAGGCGCGGGATAGTACAATCAAGAAGATAATTGAACTGACTCAAACGAAAGATGAAAAAGATTCACAGAGAATCGGGCGTCTCCGAACCAGTAAAGACGGAAGGAGGCTTTGGGCATGACGCTATTTTCTTACGAAATTTTTGATGCTGTGGCGCGGCAGGGCAGCTTCAACAAGGCGGCACAGCAGCTGCACCTGACCCCCTCGGCCATTAGTCACGCCATTGCCGTAATGGAGGAGGAGCTGGGTTTTGCTCTGTTCAACCGCGGCAAAAACGGCGTGTCCATGACCAGTTACGGCGCTTCCCTGTATCCCTCTATCCGCGATGTGCTCAACAGTGACGAGGCGCTGAAGCAGAGCATCGCCCGCCTGAACGGCTTGGAAAAGGGCAAGGTGAAGCTGGGCGTATTCAACTCGGTGTGCGCATCGCTGCTGCCCGGGCTGCTGAAAAGCTTTGCAGCGCATTATCCGCAGATCGAAATCGAAGTATATCAGGGCACCTACGACGATGTCAAGGAATGGCTGCGCACCGGTCAGGTGGACATCGCCTTCCTGTCCTCCACCTGCCGGGAGGAGTTCAGCCTCACCGAGCTGTTCCGGGAGCCGCTGCTGTGCATCGTGCCGCAGGACTGGCCGGAGCCGCAGGACGGCGTAATGACCCCGGCGCTGATGAACGGCCAGAGCTTTGTAGTGCAGTGCGACGCCACCGACGCCGAGATGCGCCAGTTCCTCAAGAAATACAAGATCGGCACCGAGCGCCGCTGCCATGTCATCGACGACCAGTCCAACATCGCCATGGTGGAAGCCGGGCTTGGCATCTCCATCATGCCGCAGATGCTGCTGCGGGACTGCAAGGCTGCCGTCAAGGTGTACCCCATCGAGCCGGAGGAGTACCGCGTGGTAGGTCTGGCCGTGCAGCGCCCGGCGTCTATGGCTCCCGCCGTGGAGCAGATGTTCCACCACATCGTGGAGTACTGCCACGAGCTGGATCTTTCACTGTAAATAATTATAATGTCGGAAAACCGGAGCGTTTGCGGACGCTCCGGTTTTCCGTTTTTATAGGAACTTGTTCTCCGACAGCGTCCTCGCCCTCTCCGGCGCTAACGCGCCAGCTCTCCCAAAGGGAGAGCCTCTGGCGAAACCGTATACTTCGCAATTTAACCGGCAACTTTGCCGCCATGCCAAGGCCTCTCCCTTTGGGAGAGGTGGCTGCGAACGCAGTGAGCAGACGGAGAGGGCGAGGATGCTAACCGCAGCGCCGCTCAAGGCACGATGCGGATGCTGGGTGCCGCAACCCGATAGCGGAGGGCATTCCAAATCGTCCCGTCTGCCGCCGCAAGTAAAAATTGCATCCGGCGGCAAAAAGGATTATACTATAAAAAATGTCTGCGGTGCACAGGCCGCAGGGGCAGAGGAGATGAAGCATGAAACGACGGGACTTTTGTAAGGGTCTTGCGGTGACCCTTGCGGCGGGGGCACTGGCTCCCGGAGCGGCGCTGCCGCAGGCCGGGGCGGCTACGGCGCTGGTCGGCCGCGCCGTGCCGGACGACTACTATACCCTGTGGTACCGCAGCGACCGCTGCAGCGCTGACCTGCGGCACGATTACTATTACAGCGACAGCCTGTTCGACAACGCCGCCACAGAGTACGACGATAAGCTGGCACTGGCCACCTTGGGCATGGCTGCGGCTGCGGACAGCTCGTGGGAGAGCGACCAGTACTATTGGATGACGGGCGAGGTCGGCCGTGCCGCCCATATCCGGGATGCCTTTGCAAAGCTGGGCTTTGCCGAGGTGCAGCTGTTCAACTATACCCACAGCCTGAACGATGCCCCGGATACGGCGGCCTGTGCCGTTGCCCGCAAAACACTGGTGCGCGGCGGCAGACAGGTGACCATCATCGGGGCGTTTGTGCGCGGCTCCGGTTATGGAGCCGAGTGGTCCGGCAACCTTCATGCAGGCTCCGGCAGCGCCCACACGGGTTTTGTAGCAGCGGCGCGGCAGCTGACTGAAAAAATACGCGGATATGTTCAGGCATCGGCCAAGCGCCAGCCGCTGGGTACCCTGAAGCTCTGGATGGGCGGCTACAGCCGTGCCGGCGGCGTAACGAATTTAGTGGCGGCGCGTCTGCCCGCCGTGCTGCCGCAGCTGGAAAAGAAAAACACCTTCATCTATACCTTTGCCGCCCCGGCTGCGCTGGCGGCGGCAGACTGCCCCGAGCTGCAGCAGGACTTTGACAACAACCATACGGCAAGTGGCAGTCTGAAAAAGAACTGGGGCACCAGCAACATCTTCAACATCATCTCCAGCGGAGATGTGGTCCCCCGGGTGCTGCCCGCAGAGTGGGGCTTCTACCGCAACGGCAACGACCGTTTTCTGCCCGCTACAGTTGTCCCGGAGGAACTGCAGGCGCTGAACGACCGCAGCGCAGGGATGGAGGGCGCACCGCTGGATTTCGGGCGGCTGGCCGTCACCGAGGAGACCGATGCCGTGCTGCAGTCCATGATGACCCTGTTCGGCAGCCGTCAGACCTATCACGAGGACTACGAGGATGCCATGCGCTGTATACTGCAATGCGTGACCACCCGCTCGGAAGCGGAGGTGACCCGGGGCGTCATTCTGGACGATGCTGCCGTGGTGGCGCAGCTGCGCAGTATGGAGCCCATGCAGCAGTTCCCGCAGGAAAAGGTGGAGCGCTGTGTGCAGGCGGCCTCCGCCCTGAGCCGCCCGCTGCTGGAAAAGCTGGGCAATGCAGTGCCGCTGCAGGCACAGCAGATCGTGATCCCCATGCTGGCAGTCGGTCTGTGCTTTGAATTGGACCCGGAGACGCTGCAGCTGGTGTCAGACTTTGTATTGTCCACCATCACGGTAAAGGGGCAGCTGAGCGGCATCCTGAAAACAGTGCTGTGTCACTTTTTGGAAACCTACATTACCCTGCTGGAATACTATGACCCTGCCGACCACGGCATGGAGCCCTATACCCGGCAGGAAGAGCTATAAGCAAAAGGCCGCTGCGCAGACATCGCGCAGCGGCCTTGGCTTTTTACAGATAAGATCAGAACTTGAACAGGTTCAGCCCGGTAACGGGGTCGTACTGGCGGTCTACTGTGCCGTCCAGAACATCCACCACCATCTCACAGGTGGCGCTGACCACCGCCCGGTTCAGATGTCCGCCGAACACCTCGCCCTTGTCGTTGCCGGCGCTCATGTGCAGGTGGGTGTAGAATGCGCCGTTCATGGTGTTGATGGTGCCGGTCAGGGACACGATCTCAAAACTGCCGCTGAAGGTGTTGGCGTAGTATTTCTTCTCCGCTACATTGTATACGCCCACCGTAAAGCTGTTGGTGGCACCCAGCGCCTGCACGGCGGCAAGGCGGATGTTTTCCTTCAGGGCAAGCTCTTTGACCTGTTCAAGGATCTCTTCGTCCTTGTCGATGCGTACAATGATCTTATTGCCAAAACGTTTGTATTCCATGGAAAAGCATCTCCTTTATGTGGCTTTTTTGTGCGCTGCCCTTTGCCGGGAGCGCGTGCGGATTTATTTATCGTCTGAATCCAATCCAAGCTCTTTCAGTTCTTTTTCGTTTTGGAGATCTTCATTGGTTTTCTCTCCGGTGATAGCACGGTAAGCTTCTTTGATGCCGTTTTTCACTGCCCATTTGATAACGTAATACAGCGCGATCAAAATAAGGATGGCGGTCCCTCCGCTGATGCCTAATTCGTTCCACATGATTCGAGTCTCCCAATTTCAATTTGTTGAACTAAATCGAGTATACCACACCCGCCAAGGAAAGAACACCCCGATAGCGTAAAATTTGCAGGTGGAAACTTGTCGGGGCGGGGACTTGGCAAACCCGGCGTGATTGCGCTATAATAGAGCCGTAACAGTTCCACAAAGGTGTGGTAAGGGAGGTGCGGTCATGATCCGGGTGGCAGTCGTAGAGGATGATGCGGAGGTGCAGGGGGTATTGCAGGAGTACATCCGGCGGTATACCCGGCAGTACGGGACAGAATTTGAGGTATCGGTCTTTGCGGACGGGGTGGACATTCTGGAGGATTACCGCGCCGTCTACGATGTTATTTTTCTGGATGTGGAGATGAAGCATCTGGACGGCATGACCACGGCAGAGCGCATCCGGCAGATGGATGCAGACGTCATCCTGATCTTCATCACCAATATGGCGCAGTATGCCATCCGGGGCTACTCGGTGGGGGCGCTGGACTATGTGCTGAAGCCGGTGCCGTATTTTGCATTTTCCGAGCAGCTGAAAAAGGCCGAGAAAAATTTGGCCCGCCGCGCCAGCCACTATCTCATGGTCCCGGTGGAGAGCGGCCTGCGGCGGCTGGACAGCTCCCGGCTGTATTATCTGGAAAGCGAAGGCCACCGGGTGCATTACTACACCGAGGACGGCGATTTTTCGGCACCGGGCACCCTCAAGGCAGTGGAGGAAAAGCTGGCGGGCCGCCCCTTTGCCCGCTGCAACAGCGGCTATCTGGTAAATCTGGCGCAGGTGCAGGCGGTGCAGCAGAACACGGTGCAGGTGGGACCCTATGAGCTGCAGATCAGCCGCCCCAAGCGCAAGGCCTTTCTTGCCGCACTGACCGACTACATCGGAGGTGAGGGCTCATGACCATGCTGCCGAACATCCCCCGCCTGTACACGGCGCTGGCAGAGGTGTTGGCGGTGCTGCTCTACGCCCGCCGCCTGCCGCGGCGGTTCCACCGGCAGACCGCGGTCACGGTGGTGTGGGCACTGGTGCTGGGAATCTTTTTGCACAAGACCGGCTATGTGCCGCTGGCGTGGTGGGTGCCCTGTATGCTCTGCGCGGTGCTGCTGCTCTACGGGTATCTGTGGGGCAGCCGGGCGGTCAACTGGCTGGAGGCACTGTACATCACCGCCCGGGCGTTTCTGCTGGCAGAGTTTGCTGCCAGCGCAGAATGGCAGCTGCACTGCTGGCTGTTCCCGCACCGGAGCGGCTTTGACCCGCTGGCGCTGGCGCTGCTGGCGGCGGTCTACGGCGCGGTCTACGGCCTGATGTTCTGGCTGGAGCGCAGCCGTCCGCTGCCCGAAAAGCATCTGGACATCAGCAACAAGGCTGCGCTGGCGGCATTTGTCATGGCGGGCACGGTGTTCGTGGTCAGCAACCTTCTGTTTCTGGGGGAGAGCCCGGCGACCATGAACGTGTTCTGCATCCGCACGCTGGTGGATTTCTGCGGGGTGCTGATCCTGACGCTGCAGCACGAGCAACTGCGGGAGAGCGCGCTGCATCAGGAGCTTTCTGCCATGGACAATGTGCTGCACCGGCAGTACGAACAGTACAAGCGCAGCAAGGAGGGCATCGAGCTCATCAACAGCCGCTACCATGAATTGAAGGTCCAGATCGCTGATATCCGTGCCCAGCGGGACCGCGCCAAGCAGGACGCGGCGCTGGCAAAGATGGAGAACAGCATTCTGCAGTATGAGGCGGAGAACAAGACCGGAAACCCGGTGCTGGACATCCTGCTCACCGCCAAGAGCATGGAATGTCAGGAAAAGCAGATCCGCATGACCAGCGTGGCAGACGGGCATCTGCTGGACCATCTGTCCACCCGGGAGATCTGCACGCTGGTGGGCACCGCGCTGGACAACGCCATTGAAAGCTGTGCCGCCGAGCAGGACCCGGAAAAGCGGCTGATCCGCACGGCGGTGTATGCCCAGAACGGCTTTGTGCTGTTCCGGGTGGAGAACTACTGCAAAAAGCCGGTGGAGCTGGGTGCAGACGGTCTGCCGCTGCGCAGTGCCCACGGCGGTTACGACCTGCGCAGCCTGCGGGCGGCTGCGCAGCAGCACAGCGGCAGCATGACCGTGCACTGGGAGGACGGCTGGTTCACCCTGCGGGTGCTTCTGCCGCAGGCGGGGATTCAACAGACCGAGGGCGGGGAGTGATCCCCGCCCTTTTTGCAATATGCACAAAATCAGGGGCAGTGGAATTGTGAATAAGCACAATAAAAATGAAACCAATTTGAAACTTTTTTCAAATTATGCATCCCAAACGACAGATTGTGCAAAGAACGGTTCGTTTTGCGGTTTATATGATAAAATGACATCAAGCAAAGGAGTGGACGCACTCCGGAGAACAGCCATGAACCGGGTCGTGTACCCAAAAGAGAAGGAGTTAACAGTTATGGCACAGAAAAAGAAGGACAGTAAGATGATGGGCAAGATCATCAAAACTGCCGTTTCGGGTGTGTTGTGTGTCGCGTTGGCGGGCGGTATGGTTGCGGCCAATGTGCTGATCCCGCCCAATGCTAGCAGTGTGCAGAGCATTTTGGGCCTGAAGAGCGGAGGCATCGACAACAGCAAGGCAAAGACCGAAGGCATTAATATGGAATACGGCAAGCCCGGCTTTGACACAGAGGATGCGCTGGTTGAGGATGAGATCGCCCTGAACAAGCAGATTGCAGCAGAGGGCATCGTCCTGCTGAAGAACGATGAAGGCAGAATGCCGTACAGCACGGATACCACCTTCAGTTTTGTCAGCCATTCGGCAGTCAGCTACATCGGCGGCAACAAAGTCGATATGAAAACGGCCTTTGAAGATGCCGGGTTCGGTGTCAACGAGGACCTCTGGAAATTCTATTCCGAAGGCAACGGCAAGGATTACGGTCTGGGCGTTGGTTCCGTTTCCTACGGTGATGACGAGGACTTTTCCATCAACGAATGCCCCTTGTCTGTTATGAAAGCAGAGCCGGGTCTGACCGATTCCATGAAGAATACGGTTCCTGTTTTTGTGTTCAGCCGTGTGGCGGGCGAAGGCCGTGATATGCCCCGCTCCATGTACAACCACACCGATGTGGAAGAGGACAAGACCAAGACTTATCTGGAGCCGGATTCTACGGAACTGGAGATCCTGCAGTATCTGAACGACAACTTTGACGATGTGGTGCTGCTGCTCAACTCCAGTGCAGCGGTCGATCTGAGCTGGGTGGAGGATTATCCCAGCATCCACACGGTCATCTCGGCTCCTGCCATGGGCGACTACGGCCTGTGCTCTCTGGCTGAGATCTTCTCCGGCAAGGTCAATCCTTCCGGCCGCACCGTGGATACCTATGAAGTGGATGCCATGAACAGCCCGGCGGCGCAGAACTTCGGCGACTTTGCCTACTACGATGAGAATGGCAACCTCACCAAGTACAACTACGTCAGCTACAAAGAGGGCATCTATGTTGGCTACCGCTACTACGAGACCCGTTACGAGGATAAAGTCCTCGGTCAGGGCAATGCGGGCGATTACAACTACGACGATGCTGTGATGTACCCCTTCGGCTACGGCCTGTCCTACACCACCTTTGACTGGTCGGATTACAACACCAGCTGGGATGGCGATACCTGCACCGTGACGGTCAAGGTCACCAACACCGGTTCTGTTGCAGGCAAGGACGTTGTGGAAGTCTACGCACAGAGCCCTTACACCGATTATGACAAGGCCAACAAGGTGGAAAAGGCTGCCGTTGAACTGGTCGGTTACGCCAAGACCTCGGAGCTGGCTCCCGGTGCAAGCGAGACCGTGACGGTCACCTTCGACCAGGAACAGCTGAAGTCCTACGACTACGTCAATGCCAAGACCTACATTCTGGACGCAGGTGATTACTATATCACTGCGGCTAAAAACGCACACGAAGCGGTCAACAACATCCTCTCTGCCAAGGGAAAGAGCGTGGCAGACGGTATGACCGCGGATGGCGACACTGCTTTTGTTGAAATCTACACCCCGGCAAACGGCACCGTGGATACCACGACCTACAAGCTTGACACCACGACCGGTGTGGAGATCACCAATCAGCTCGACCATGCAAACGGCGGGCTGCAGTATCTCTCCCGCAGTGACTGGACTGGCACCTGGCCGACCGTTGACGGCGAAGTCAGCGACCAGATCAGCACCTGGGGCAACCCCATCAATGGCACCGATGCCGGCGGCAAGGCTGCATCCTATACCTACCGCAAGACCATCAGCAAGGAGGACCTTGCAAAGCTGGATTCTTTTGATTCCCTGAACCCCACCGACTTCTCCACCCTGACCGATGAGATCGTTTACGGCAAGGACAACGGTCTGGGTCTGATCGATATGCGCGGTCTGGATTACGATGATGAAAAGTGGGACGCACTGCTCGACCAGCTGACCCCCAGCGATTATCAGACCCTGATCACGCAGTCCGGCTATGGCACGGCTGCCATCAAGTCGGTGGATAAGCCCTCCACGACCGACCGCGACACTGCCACCGGCCTGATCAACTACGGCTTTGATGCAAGCGGCAACCTCTACTTCAAGGGCAACATCACGCACTGCGGCGTGATCGTTCTGGCACAGACCTACAACGATGATCTGGCCACTCACTACGGCGAGAACATTGGCGACGAGTCCTACTATCTGGGCGTTGATGGCTGGTATGCACCTGCTGTCAATATGCACCGCACGGCATTCTCCGGCCGCAACAGCGAGTATTACTCCGAGGATCCGTTCATCGGCGGTCACATTGCTTCCCTCGAGTGTGAGGGTGTCGCCTCCCGCGGTATGTATGTCTTTGTCAAGCATTACGCCATCAACGATCAGGAGGACCACCGCGGCGACCGTGAAGGCCAGTACAGCATTGCGACCTTCCTGAACGAGCAGGCGGCCCGCGAGATCTACCTCAAGCCCTTTGAGATGTGCGTCAAGTCTGATAAGGTCGAGATGAACTATGCAAAGGACAACGGCGACGGCACTTACAGCAATGCCACCACCGAGATCCCGTCCGTCACCGGCATCATGACCTCCTTCAACCGCGTTGGCTATACCTGGGCCGGCGGCAACTACAACATGATCACCGGCCTGCTGCGCAACGAGTGGGGCTTCCACGGCTTTATCATCACCGACAACGCAAACACCGGTGTCTTTATGGACGCTGGCCAGATGATCCAGGCCGGTGCAGACGGCAAGCTGACGAACCTGCCCACCGGCGCACGGTACACCTTTAACAAGGATGACGTTGCAGATTACCACTACGGTCGTGAAGCAATCCATAACATCCTGTACACCATTGCAAACTCCAAGGCAATGAACGGCGGTATGCCGGGCAGCCGTTATCTGGCAAAGGTCGAGCCTTACCAGAAGGTCATCTACGCAGTGGATGGTGTCTGCGGCGGTCTGATCGCAGTTCTGGTCGTTCTGACGATCCTCCGCTTCCGTAAAAAGAAAGAGGACGTAAAAACCGTCTGATCAACACATAGGAACAGAAGGGGCGGCGGGCAAACGCCCGCCCCCTTTTTTTGATTGTCAGGAGAGACCCATGAAACACACAGATATCATCAAGAGCTTGTCTCTGGAACAAAAATGCGCCCTGCTGAGCGGCGGCACGGTGTTCACCACCCGGGCGCTGCCGGGCAAGGGCATCCCCGCCATTACCCTGTCGGACGGCCCCAACGGCGTGCGCAAGCAGGCGGGCGCGGCTGACCATCTGGGCCTGAACCCCAGTGTGCCCGCCACCTGCTTCCCCACCTCGGCTACCGTTGCCAACAGCTGGGACCCCGCGCTTGGCGAGGCTGTGGGCGCAGCCATGGGCGAAGAAGCAGCGGCACAGGGCGTGTCGGTGCTGCTGGGCCCCGGCCTGAACATCAAGCGCAGCCCCCTGTGCGGCCGCAACTTCGAGTATTTCTCGGAGGACCCCTACCTTGCCGGTAAGATGGCTGCGGCCTACGTCCGCGGCATCCAGAAAAACGGCATTGCCGCCTGTCCCAAGCACTTTGCGGTGAACAGTCAGGAGCTGCGCCGCATGGCCTCGGATTCCATCGTGGACGAGCGCACCCTGCGGGAAATTTACCTGACCGGCTTCGAGATGGTGGTCAAGGAAGCGCAGCCTAAGACCATCATGTCCGCCTATAACCTTGTCAACGGCACCTACGCCAACGAGAACCCCCACCTGCTCATGGATATCCTGCGCGGGGACTGGGGCTTTGACGGCGCAGTGGTCACCGACTGGGGCGGCAGCAACGACCACGCCCTTGGCGTAAAGAACGGCTCTACGCTGGAAATGCCCGCCCCCGGCGGGGACGCCATCCGGGAGCTGATGAAGGCAGTGCAGACCGGCAAGATCACCGAAGCGGACGTGGACGCCCGGCTGGACGAGCTGCTGGAGCTGGTGTTCACCACCAAGGCGGCGGTGGACGCCGCACCCGGCAAGTTCGATGCCGACGCCCACCACGCACTGGCACGCCGGGCTGCTGTCCAGAGCATCGTGCTGCTGAAGAACGAAAACAGCCTGCTGCCCCTTGCAAAGGGGGAGAAGGTGGCGGTCATCGGCGACTTTGCTCAGACACCCCGTTATCAGGGTGCAGGCTCCAGTGCCGTCAACTCCATCAAGGTGGATTCCTTTCTGGACTGCCTTGCCGAAAGCGGCCTGAACAGCGTCGGCTACGCCAAGGGCTTTGACCGGCAGGGCAAGCCCGACGAGACGCTGAAAGCCGAAGCGGTGCAGCTGGCAAAGAACGCCAATGTGGTGCTGCTGTGCATGGGTCTGGACGAGATCAAAGAGAGCGAGGGCATCGACCGCGCCGACATGAAGCTGGCAGAGAACCAGCTGGAACTGCTGGCCGCTGTGGCGACGGTAAACCCCAACGTGGTGGTGCTGCTGAGCGCAGGCTCCTCGCTGGAAAGCGATTGGGTCAAGGACTGCAAGGCGCTGGTCTACGGCTGTCTGGGCGGTCAGGCCGGTGCGGGCGCACTGGTCGAGGTGCTCACCGGTGCGCAGAACCCCTGCGGCAAGCTGGCGGAGACTTGGGCGCGCAGCTACGCCGACACCCCCGCAAAGGCGCATTTCGGCGGCGACGGTCCCACTGTGGAGTACCGCGAGGGGCTGTATGTGGGCTACCGCTACTACGACACTGCCGGTGTGCCCACCGCCTTCCCCTTCGGCTACGGCCTGAGCTATACCAGCTTTGCGTACAGTGACCTGAAAGCAGACGAAAACGGCGTGACCCTGACCGTCACCAACACCGGCAGCTGTGCAGGTGCCGAGGTGGTGCAGCTTTATGTGGCAAAGCCGGATGCAACGATTTTCCGCCCCGCCAAGGAGCTGAAGGGCTTTACCAAGGTGCAGCTGGAAGCCGGAGAGAGCAAGACCGTCACCATCCCGCTGGATGATAAGGCGTTCCGCTACTGGAACGTCAAGACCGACCGCTGGGAGGTGGAGGGCGGCAGCTATCAGCTGCTGGTGGGCGCTTCCAGCGCCGATATCCGTCTGACTGCCGCCGTCACGGTGGCGGGCACCGGCGCACCCGACCCCTACGCGGGCAAAGACCTTGCCCATTACCGCACCGCACAGGTGCAGAATGTGCCGGACGCGGAGTTTGAAGCGCTGCTGGGCCGTCCCATCCCGGAGAACAAGGTGCACATCGACCGCAACATGACGCTGGGCGAGATGGGACACGGACGCAGCCCCATCGGCTGGCTGGCAGCGGCGGTACTGGGTACCCTGCTGCGCCGCAGCATCAAAAAGGGCAAGCCTGACCTGAATATCCTGTTCCAGTACAATATGCCTCTGCGTGCGCTGGCCAAAATGACCAACGGCGCTATCAGCATGGGCATGGTGGACGGCATCGTGATGGAGCTGCGGGGCTTCTGGGTCATCGGTCTTGTGCGGGTGATCGTGGAGGCCGTGAAGAACCTCGTGCTGAACAGCCGCATAGAAGAGCGTCTGAAAAACAGCTGAAAGGAAGCAGGCTATGAATTTCTGGAATAACTTCGCGGCAAAGCACCCCGCCGCTGCCAAGTGGGTGCGCGAGGGTGGACTGTTCGTCATCGTGTCCAACCTCATCACCGTGTTCAAGTACCTGCTGCTGCAATTTCTGCCTAAGGCCTTTGCAAGCCTGCCGGTGGTGGATTTCGGCTGGCCGGGCATTGATATCACCCTGTTCGGAGAGACCTTCAAGTGGAACATCCTCGGCTACGATGCCGCCCACGGTGGTCTGCCCTACTTCTGCGCCTACATGATCGCCATGGTCATCGGCGAGTGCATCAATTTCCCCATCCAGCGCAATTTTGTGTTCCGCAGCAAGGGCAATCTGGCAAAGCAGATCGGCTGGTATGTGCTGGCGTTCTGCGTCATCACCTGCATCGTCAACTCCATCAACTGCATCTGGGTGGCGGTGGCAGGTCTGCTGGTGCCGGACTTCATCTACAACATCGGCACTACGGTGCTGAACGGCGGCATCTCCATGGTCATCTTCTTCTTCGTGAATAAGATCATCTTCCCGGAGGGCGAAAAAGCCGCCAAATAACAAGTCATCTTCTTCATTTTCTTCTTTTCATCACAAAGGCTCTCGCCCGCTCTGTGCATACGACAGAACAGGTGGGAGCCTTTGGCTTATGATCATCCTATCGCACAAAAGGCAGGATACCATCGTAATGATGATACCCTGCCTTTGCTCGTTCCGGTCCTCGTCCTGTGACCTCCGCCACAAAAAAATCCCCAGACCGAATGGTCTGGCGGCATCTTTCTTGGTAGACATTCCTACGCGTTGGGAACCGCGGGCTAAGCGACTGTCCGCTGGACAGATCGCTTACTCTGCCGACAGGCGTCGTCAGAGCCGCCCTGTTCGAGTCCTGTACCGCCCACCACAAAAAAATCCCCAGACCAAATGGTCTGGGGATGTGGTGGAGCATTCTCCACAGCACTCGAACCCAACACCTCTTCACGGGAGATTGTTTTGGAATCGTCCGTGAAGTTGAAATTGAGCACGACCCGGTCGTCAAAGACGTAGACCGAGTTGACAAAGGTATCAATGATCTGCCGCTGGTGTTCCATGTCTCTCATGTCACCCTTGCGGAATTTTTCAAACCAGAACCGCATCCATTCGCGGGTCAGGACGGGCTTTTTCAGCTCTTCTTCCAGAATGCTGGTGTTCAGAGCTTCTTTCCGGGCTTCCAGTTCGTCCAGCCGCTGCTTGGTGGTCGGGGTTAGGATACCCTGTTCAATGGCTTCCAGAAGATTTGCCAGCCGCTTCTCTGTATCCCGGAGTTGGTCTTTCAGAACGGGCAGGCGGGTGTTCTCCTGCTGCTGGGCTTCCATAATCAAATCTATCAGCCGTTCGATGATTTCATCGCTGAAAATCACCTTGATGGCAGTCTCCACCACGAACCGTTCCAACGGCTCTTTGCGGATGGCTTTCAGATCGCAGTGCGCCTTGCTGTGGCGTTTGGCTTTGCCGCACTTGTAGTAATAGTAGGTGTTTCCCATGTGGCTTGTGCCGCTTTCGCCGCCCATGAGCGTACCGCACTTGCCGCAGAACAGCTTGGTGGTCAGCAGATAGCTCACATCCTCTTTTGCAGGGCGACCGTGGGCGATCTTGTTCTGCTCGAAACGCTGCTGCACCCGGTTGAACAAGTCCTCGTCCACGATGGCAGGAATGCCGCCCGGTGTCACGATGTCCTTATATCGGTATTCACCGATGTAACGGCGGTTCCGGAAAATTTGGAAGAAGCTGTTCTTCACGAACGGCTTCCCGGTGCGGGTGCGCAGCCCTCGCTCATTCAGGGAGGCTGCGATTTTCTCGGCAGGCTCGCCGTTGGCGTACCGGGTGAAGATCTCCTGCACAATGGGAGCCGTCTCCGGGTCGATATGGTACAGTCGGTCCTCCTTGCCAATGGTGAAGCCCAGCGGAACGATACCGCCGTTGTACTTGCAC